>Ga0180432_10000359_pt1 | contig 73812 bp, 135 predicted proteins | sample SS_ome_10_FD_132414 | JGI IMG/M metagenome (GOLD analysis project Ga0180432, IMG submission 132414) | Hypersaline lake sediment archaeal communities from the Salton Sea, California, USA - SS_1_MS_2 metaG | ecosystem: Environmental > Aquatic > Non-marine Saline and Alkaline > Hypersaline >...
AAACCAGTTTCTCCTTATGGCAATAAAGAATATTCAAGAGAAGAGATTAAAAATATGGATAAATTAATAAAAGAAGCTAAAAAACACAAAGGGAAAGCATCATTATGGTTTTCTGAGATGTATTAAATCAAAAATTAAAAGAGAGATGAAAATATGACAGATATAGGAAAAATAGGAAGCTCCGTCTTAGGAATAGCAGGCATGGGCATCGGGTTAGGTTTACTAGCCCACACAGCAAACAACATAACACGCATGAACGACCGTTTATACGACGACCGGAGAAGAGGATATGGTCGTATGGATGGAAGTCAGCGTGGTTATAGAACTGGTGGTAGAGGAAGAAATAGAACCAGCAGTTGCAGACATCCAAGCATAAGAGACACTAGGTCTAGAGCCATGTCTCGTACCTACAAACCAAGATTCTACAATCCTTGGCGATAATATGAAGAGAACCCCAATTATAGATATCAACACAGGCGAAATAATAAGGAGCAGAGAAGAAGATAAAAAGAAATTAAAAGATACACCTATGCATCAAATTGCAAAAATTATTGGAAGAAAACTCGGTTATAGCCTCAGAAAGACAGTAAAAGTTGCACAAGAGTTAGAGAGTGGTTGGAGAGGACTCGATTATTTCTTTATGGACTTCCTTTCTACAGGACAAATCACGCATAACATTGATGCAAGGGAAATCGTATTATTACTCCAGAAACATGTACAGAATGATTGGGAAGTCAAAGACAAGAGAGTTGCACAAGGTGTATACTGCAGTGTATTCGACACAGGTGAAACAGTAGATGTAATGATTTATACAAAAAATGACTTTCTTTTTTACGGTCATGCAGTAGTAGATAGATTAGCTATAGGAGAAGATACTTTTATAAATGGGATACAAGGACATATGCTGATTGGACAAGAAGGAGGAGGAGCAGTGTTTTTCAAAATAAATGGACAGGAAAAAGTTGTAAGGTGGGGTGTAATGTGATTAAGGATATACCAGTTATTGATATCAATACAGGTAAAATCATACGAAAAAGGAAGCGTATAAACAAACCTGATAAAGACTTACACATAGACCTGCGTGAGTTTCCAAAACATTATATAGAATTAGAGTTCAACTTTGACTACTGTTTCTACGATAGAGAAGGATACTTTGGAGCAGAAGGAGAAGGAGAGATTAAAGTATTTGTGCCAGAAGTCGTCAGATACGTAGTTGTAGCATCTTTTCAATGTGAATTGTCGGCTGAACACGGAACAGTAGATATATTTAAGATTAAGAAGAAGATACCAAAAGTGACGGGATTACAGTGGCTACAGAAAGAGTGGAACGACAATAACGAAGTAGAAGTATTAGGCAGAGAATGCGACTTTTTTGTATCACAAGGATATTGGAATACAGCATCAGATTTAGAAGGGAAATATGTTGGTTAAATATGATAAAAAGAACACCTATTATAGACATCAACACAGGCAAAGTGATTGAGAATTTAAAGAAGAAAGCCTTTATCAAAGCAGGAGACTACGTTGAGGGTAATCTATTACCAAAACCTTGCAAAGTACTAGCCGTTGGAATTTATGCATATGTAGAAGATTATGATGATTCTGGTGCTATGCAAGATTCAATAAACGAAGGGCATAGTAGTCCATTTGAGACTTGCGTAGCCGTGGAGCTTCCAGGAGAGAACGGTGGAACTGGTGTTTATCCTATACGAGAAGTATACAGGGTGAAAAAGCATGATTAAGAAAGTACCCATTATCGACATCAATACTGGAAAAATTATAGAACGTTGGTCCAAAAATAAAAAGGAAAAGAACACAAAAAGAGAGGAAGCGTATAAGTATGCCTTCAATTTTGTTAAATCTTTCTTAGTAAATAGATACGGTTATACAAGATATGAGAATTTAAATAATAGTGAGAAGTATGAGATTGTTGGAGAAATCATACTGAGTGATGAAGAGTATATCAAAAAAAGGTTTAATCTAAAAAATAAAGATATAGATATAATTATAGATGAAGTGGCTTCTATGGTTTGATATGAAGAAAACCATAACCTTTATTAATCTATACCATATTTATATGTAGTGATAATATGGCATTTGAACATAATGGATACGTGTTGCATACACGGTCAGTCAAATTGAAGGGCGGCAAGACAACGGATATTTATTTCTTTTGTAAAAAAGGAAATATGCCAAAAAGCGGTACTCCTTGTGATAAACCTGAAGACCGCGTTGTCGGTGTCAATAAAAGAACAGGACTCCCCTATCTTAAGAAGGCATAGACCTTCATCTTTTTTTCTTTATCTATTAAATAAACCAAAAATTTAATAAAGCAGTTTTTACATATTCTATTGTTGTGTTATTATGGACAGGAAAGCAAGAAGAGAAAAAATACAAAAGCTTCTTAACGATAGCAGTATCACGGAAGACATAAAAAAGTTTATGGAAGAAGCATCAAAGGAAACAGGAAGAAGTGTTGAGGAAATCGCGGAAGTTGGTCGTGTTGTTTCTTTAGTTGCCTTCATCAAACGAGAGAACCTAGAAGGCGTTCCAATACCTAGTATATATGAAAAGTTTTGTGATTATATAGTACGTGATATTCCGCTCTCTGAATTTATAGATATCTTAACGAAAGCAGTAAATGATGAGCTCCTCAAACTAGAGAAGAACCGTCGACTGTCTCTCACCAAAGAAGGAGAAATGGTTGCATCATTACATGAGTCATTAGCGTAATAGGTTTGTAAATACTATAGATACACCTTTTAAAATCTAATACAATACTTATATATACACCCTCTCCCTATATTATTTATGTGGTTGAAATATCAACTACTTGTGTGAGTGTGGTGACTTGAACAGCGAAGAAAGGAAGAAACCGGATAAAGTAATCACTATCAACATCCCAATGGAGATGTATAAGTGGTTATGTAATCATAAGGAAATCAATAGAAGTAAACTTTTTAGAGACGCTGTCCGCTTCAAACAAAAAAACATTGAGAGAAAGGTAAATCCACTCGTTTTTCTTGCATCTATCATGGGTATCTGTTTCTCAGTTGTTTTAATCGGAATATCATTAACTCCTTCTCCAGTCAATGAACCGTTAAGAGCAGTTCTTGGTTTACTCGGTGGTGTGTTAGCCGTATCAACCATGGTTGTTTACATCAAAGAGAGGAAAGGTGTTAAATAATGCCAGGATATTCAGCACCTAGATATACAGATTTTGATAACGACTCAGCGTTGACAGCAGCCCAGTATATGCTATCACCTGACATTCCTCCTGAGGAGCGAATGCACTTTGAAAAGTTCTATCTTATGTTTTCCAAAATTATGGCACTCGGTAACATAGAACGAGAAGACGTGTTCGGACTTATCTTAGCGTTTGAGGAGATATGCATTTTACTTGAAATGGGGTTATACGATGAAGCCCGTCAAATGATGGGTAAAGAACTAATGAAGGTTCAATGTTCTCGTAGTATTGGTGGTTTCTATACCTTGTACGGACAACAAGGTGTTCAAAGAACAGAACAAATTGACAAGATATATCAAAGGAAAGCAAGAAACTCACTCACTCAGCGCCTTGCCGGAATGTTTGGAGGCGGAGGAAAACAATCACGAGGACAAGAATCATGGGAAAGGGTTAGATAAATATGATGTTTGCAATATCTTATATGCTCGTTATGCTTGGACTTTTTTTAGCTGGCTTTATGGGCTTAATGCCTCTTAATATTCAATTAATAATACCTACATTTCTGCGTTTAGCACTCTTTGCTGTAGGAATGGTTCTCGCCTTTTTCGGTGTGTTCCTACCACATTCTAGAGCAAAGAAGACAGGAGCAGAGCACCTAATTGACCCAGGAAGACCTGGAACAATCATTTGGTTTTATGTGCACCGAGATGGAACAGTTAAAATTACACCAGCAATACGGGAAGTTGAAAATGCTCTTTATTCACCTGAACTCGATGCTCTCGTTCATGAAATGAAGTCATACCGTTTATTCGACCATTCAATACGCTTCGTTCCAGAAGGGATTGGTCACGCCGTCGACCTCGACATGTGTCTTTATGTAACGCTTCTTAAAAACAAATACGGATATCAAAATCTACGCGAGGCAAGAAAACTAGGACGGCTTGAAAGGTTTAAACCTCCAAAAGAAAAACTTAGCGAAGAACAATTTGTAGGAGAGGATGACTTATAACAAAATTTAAAGAAAGAATGAGGAGAAAGAATATCATATCTCCTTTACCCCAAAAAAGAACACCTTTTATACAATATCCAGAAGCACCACCAATACATGAACAACAGCCAGAACCAGAAGAGTACTACGAAGAACCGGAAGAACAACCAACAGAAATACCTTTCCCTAATATTCCAAGACCACAAGTTCAACAGCCTCAGCAACCAGAGCTCCCTCCAGAACAATATCCACCACAGCAATATCTTCCTCAACAGGAACAATATGAACCAGAGCCTCATCAACCAGAATCAGCATCACCGTTATCAATACTTGACGAAATCGAGGAAGACCCATCACCTAAGGGAACAGCACCAATCAAACTGGGTGGTAGACCCATTGACCTCCACGTGCTAGAAGACTACGTAGTCAAGATTAGTCCCTATTCGCTAAAAACCATTCTCCGTTATCATAATGCCCGTACAATAGAGGAGATGAAAGGATACTCAAAAGGTGTCGGTCTTAAGATGAGCGGAGGAACAATCATCCTTATCATTGTTGCTATTGCAATGGTTGTTCTCGGTATTCTAATGTTTACTGTTATGCCTGATTTACTTGGGGCTTTCTCGGGCGGTATGCCATGAACTTGAAAGAAAAATTTAAGAAAAAATGGAAAAAAGCCAAAGAAGACCTGGCTTCTCAAAAAGAACAATCGAAAGTAATCCTGAAAACTAAATGGGACATTGGTGCAGAAGCAGGTAAAAAAATGAAAAAGGACCATAAAGAAAAAATCAAAAAAGTGGTGAAGAAAGTTGGAAACGAAAGGAAAAGGTAGTTTCTTTTTATTGATTATTGCTCTTACTGTAATAAGCATCGGCTACCTCACTATTGGGGTTACCGTTAATTCCATAGATGGAACCTCAGCACCTAATAACCTGACAGCAAACAATGTAGATACATTCTACAGCGTAACAGGACCAATAGCAGTTCTTATCCCTGTCATACTTTTTGTCTCAATGTTTCTCTGGTACATATCAACCCCCGAAAGATTTCAAGTTACCAATAAAAAACTCGAAAAGATTTTAAACTTTCTCGACTTAACAACCTATTATTTTGCATTTGGATTAATGTGCTACGCTATCATTGGAACCATATCTGTTGCTTTGTATGTCCTTTTCAGGATATCAATGTATGCGGGTGAAACTGGTGTCAGCAGTGAGATAGGAAAATGGATACTTATCCTTATCGTCTTTTACTTTGGTACAGCAGGAGTAGGATATCTTTTCAAGAAATATGTTTGGGATAAATACAAGAAAAGAAAACAAGAAAAAGAATACGTAAATAATATAGAATCATTACCAGGTGTTACAAATGACTGATTGGGACGAAATTAAATGTTATGAATGCACAGGACACTGTAACAAAAAAGGATACCCGTCCGTTACGAAAGGTAGTCCTCATTGTAAATCTGAGCGCGGTATGTTTAGTAAGAAAAAACAAGAAGAGCATACTGCATTCATAAAACGTGTAAAAGCATGGTTAGGAAGATGATTAAGCATGAAAACAATAAATGACCTTGACCAGGAAGAGGGGCAGAAGTTACTTCTTTACAACATATATAGAAACAGATATGTAGGGCAAGCACAAGGAATACAAGCCATTGGTTTATTAATGATATTTCTTGGCGTTATTTTCTTTATCATAGGTTGCCTTATATTAGCATCTACTGAATATGTAGTAGCAACTGGATTAGATATGTTCAGCGGTCAATACGTTACCGTTGGTGGACTCGTCTTTAGTATGGTAGGAACACTACTTGTACTTAAAGCGAGAGATGTTATAGAGAAGAGAAAGAAAAAACTTCAAGTTGCGTTTCAAATGGAAGGAGAAGGAACATTTGAAGAAACATTTGATGTGTCCGACACGGAGATAGAACATGTTCATAAGAAATGGGTTTTTGGTGAAGAAAAATGCGAAAATTCGAAGACCTCTCGAAAGAAGAACAACAGAAACTAAAAATATACTGGCTTATTAAGGGCAATCTGCGCCTGCGCTGTCTTGTCCTTTCTATTCCTGCGTTCCTTGCTTGGATACTTGCCATTCCTCTTGCTATGACAATGTATCTTCCAATGGTAGTAGCAGCAGGAGCACTTGTTGTCCTCGGCATCATAACAGAACTCGTTATATTTATCCAATTAGAACAAGACCAAAAATATCTTGTTCTTGCATTTGACGTAGATGATACATTTAGTGACATATTTGACATACAAAAGACAGATACACTTAATATGAAAAAAACTTGGAAAAAGGTGAAAAAATAATATGGTAAGACCAATAGAAAGAGAAAAAAATCCGACTCATATGTTGGAAGACCGTTTAGCACAGAAGTTCGACGACCTTCAAATCGCTCGAGAGGAAGGAGCAGCCGGTCTATTTGACGAGATAGCCAAAAGCATTGAAGTATTGCTACGAGCAGTCCCGACAGCATATAACGAACTCCAACAGCAGAAACAGGAACTTGACCAAGAAATAGAACAAGTGTTCTATCAAATACAACTAGACGCACGGTCGGCGCAAGACAAAATATATCGTGACGCAATTATCAACAGAAAAACAGACCAAGCAGAATGGGAATACCGAGAAGTATATGAAGAAATCATCATTGACATCTTGCAAAAACACGGACTCATATCAATTCTTAGAAACAGTCGTTCACAACTATCAAACATGGAAGAGCAACAACATCAACCCAAGATGCAGGCTCTTCAACAAGAAGAAGAAGAAGAAGAGCCTGAACCCGAACCAGAACAACAAAAGAAACCACATCTTATTAGCAAAAAAGCGAAGAAAGGAAAGATGGGCAAATTTAAAGTATAAACTGTGATGCACAATGACATCAAGACCACAGATTGAAGCACAAAACATCATACGCAGAATGCACGCTCAGGACATGGATTCTGGAGGTGTCTTTACTCAGGTGACCGGAGGACAAGGCACTGGTAAAACCAGCATCATGCTATCCTTTGTCAAATTTACAATGCAAAACTATCCTGAACAGAAAATATTTTGGTCTGACTGTTACAAAGCGCCACTCCAATCTCTAAAAGCCGGTCTTGAAAACTGTCACTTTATGGTTAAGAAAGGAAGCGGTGTTACCTTCCATGACCGAAACAATAAATTAGAAGAAGTGACAGAATACATCAAACCAACGTACTTTACCGTCGGAAAAAATGCAGTAGGAGAACCTGACTACTCGGATGTTTACGAAAAAGCAAAAACAGGAAAAATTAATGTTGTATTTTTCGGCAACCGTCATAGATGGATGGACTTCATTGGATGGCTTCGTGATTGTGGTGAATGGGTCCATGTCTACATCGAAGAGTTTGCAGAGATAGCACCGACTAATCCTGGAGGTGAAATGTATCAAAAAATGCTCCAATTTGCCGATACACTTAAAGATGTGCGTAAGTGTATGATTAACGTATACACCAACACCCAAACGCCAGCGGAAGTTGATTGGCGTATTAGAAAGAAATACATGATAAGAATCTACTTGCCTGGTTCAAAGGTAGAAGGGCATGGTTATACTCGCGTCACTCAAAAAGCCGTGGATAATCTGCTCCGTCACCCAGAAGGAAACGAAGCGTATATTGACCATGCTGGAACCTTCGGTAAGACACGCTTTACTGATATCTTTAATCCAGACCATAATCTCCATTTAGATGCCCGTATAACCAGTTTGCCGGAAGAGGAAGAAGATGGGAAGAATAGTTCCTAAGCAAAAACAAACCCGTCTTACATTCCTCGATACTATAGCATCACAGAAGGAATTGCTAAACCTTGTAGTTCGTAAAAAAGAGAGAAATCGCGGACTCAACCGCAAAGAAGAAGAAGAGTTCCCTGAACTGGTTGCCCTTGCAACATTATCTCACGCATCAACACCATGCACTTTTGTTAACAATGATGGGAGAGCAACAACATGGAACATTTACGAACTTGCTCTTCAAATAAAGAGCCTTCGCGGTCAACAAGTAAACCTTATAGATGGAACCACAAACCAAAAGTATACAGTATCTATGAGAGACCTTTGGGCATTCCTTGAGAGGGAACTTAAGCACATCTTTCCATATGCATTAGAAGAAGCAATACATATGAGCAAAGAATTACCTGCCCGTCAAAAAGCAACAAGTTATACCTTCTCTTCAGACACAAAACTTTAATTTCTATTAATTTTTTCTAAACCTTTAAATATTTCCTTTTACATAACATAATACATGGTAAAAGAAAGGTTGAACCTTAATGAAGCGTTCGACGACCCAGAAACAATCAAACGCTCTTTTGACCTTTTCAAAAAAGCGGGAACTCTAAAACCAGAAGATTACTATCAGAGATTCACAATCTAGCATAATTTGAAAAGGAGATAATTAGAAATGACAAAAACAAAAAAATGGAAATTAGAAGCAACTGATGATTGGAATTTTGGAAAACCTATGTATTTTTCAACTTTAAAAGAAGCAAAAAGTAGAGCAAGAGGTATAGATGAAAGGTTGAAACTAAAAAGATACAAAGCAGGAGATTATGGAGATGCCAGAATAGGTATATTTATTAAAAGGATAGCATAAAAGAGGTATATAAATGACAGTTACACCTGAAGAAGTAAAATCAAATTTGCAAAATCTAATTAAAGAGTATGTTAAAGAAATCGATGAAAAACTGAAGAAAAAGAAAACACATGATTATGGTGCTGATGGTTTTTTTATTGAATTTAATAACAAAAGTCTTGACAGTCGAGTGGTTGACCTTATAAAAACCGAATATAAAAAAGCAGGTTGGGGTGAAGTTAGATATTCAAAGGGAAATAGAGGTTGGCCAACTGGATTTGTATTCAGGGAAAAACCATATTCAAAAGAAGTAAAAGAAATGCTCGATAAGAATAAGTTATAGCATAAAATTGAAATGAGGTAGATAAAAATGGTAAAACTCAGCAGAAGGGCATATAAAAATTATTGTATGAATTGTAAATACAAGCATACAGCACTTGGTGATGAACCTTGTTTATCTTGTGTACCTTCCAAATGGAAAAAATTGAAATGATAGCATAAGATATCAATCGGGATAGAGGTATCTCTTCCTGCCACTCAAAAGGTTACTACTGTCGGAGTGGATATATGATTAGGAAGGATAATCAGGTAGCTCCTGAACCTCCCCGACAATTGATTAAGTAGGTAGAATTGAAAGATGAATCTAGTTAAACTACATAACGTGTGGTTTCCACCAAAAAAGGAAGTTCGTTTTGAATGGAAATCACATCCTAAGGAGAAGTAGAGTATGAGATTTTATGAAACAGTTGAGATTGATAAGGATGCTGAGGATTTGATGGATTTAATCTTTAAAGAGAACCCTGGAATTGTCATTCATTGGATTCGTGAGAATACAGATAAAATTATTGAATGGAAGCAATGGAATGAAAACCATATGAATGATTTTTTAAAGGAGATTCATAAAATTCGTGTTGGTATTGAAGAGGAGAAATGAAATGAATGTAAAGACAGTTTATGTATTTAAAAATGGTAATGTTGCTGTATTTAATGAAAAAGGTGAACAGATACCAGAACTACAAATTAATTTATTCTCTTGGATGAAAAAGAAGGGTTTTAATGTTATTTGTAAAGAACTAAATCAAGAATAGCATAAAGGAGAAATGAAAGCATGAATGAAAAAACAAAGTTAAATTTTCTGTTAGGCAGTTTATTGCTTTTAGGTATAGGAATTGGTTTTATTCTTGGTGTGTGTTATTAATGGGTGGTATTGAGTATATGGCATCTTCAGCGATGCCTAAAAGAAAATGTGTGTTGTGCCATAAGAAGAAATATGCTGATAATTTTGTTTCTATTGGTGTTGAGATTCAAGGGATACAGAATTTTGATATTTGTAAGTCTTGTTTGAAACAGTTGAAGATAATGTTAGATAAATAGCATAGTGATGAAAGATGATAATTAGGAAACATGCAGATATAGTAATTGATTTGGAAAACATTCCGGATTATGTATTGAGGCAACTTGAAAGAAAATTGAATGCTGTGATTAAATTGGATGACCATTTTAATAAATATTTGGTCCAGATAGAAACACACTATTAGCATAAAGGAAAATAAGAGTATGATAGAAAATAAAAAATCAATGTATGGTTTGAGTCTTGTTGTTTTAATTGTTGCTGCTGTTTCTTATTCAATGGAAAGTGTTCAAGAAAAAAATGTTATTTTTCCTCAGCATTGGGTTGGAGTAGACGATTTAAATGAATTTAGTAATTTGACTTATTCAAAATACATATTAAGAAATCTGAAAGAGCCTTATAAAAACGAAGAATATATTTTATTGCAGTCTGCAGGGAGTACTTCAATGGCTCCTGCATATGGTGGAAATTGTTCATATATTATTAAACAAGATGTAACAATCAAAGATATTAAAGTTGGTGATGTTGTCGCATATCACTCAAACGAAGGAAGTATTTTACATCGTGTTATTAAAAAATATGACACGCATTTGATTACTAAAGGGGATAACAATGATTCTGATGATTTAAGCCTTTTTGGTTTTTCTGTGACTAATGAAAATATTATTGGTGTACTTGTGGGAGTGATATATTGAAAAAAACCACGTTGTTTCTGGTGTTCCGACTATTTGTGTTGGTGAGGGACGATTATATTCATAATGTTTATGTTTTAGCATAAAACATAAGGAGAAATGAAAATGAATGATAAAGAGAAAGTTTATGAGTTTAGTATTCGTAAAACAAATATTTTGGTGACTTGCCCACATTGTAAAAAACAGCATCGTCTTGGTATTGCATTGTATGAAAAGGAGAAGGGTATTCATCGTGGTGGTAACCAAAAACCTTATGAGAAATTAGTTGAAAAATAGCATAAGAGGTAAGGTTTATGTGTAAACATGATTTGAAATTATTATATTCTGGTTTGATGGATTCAAATTCAAAAAATGGAGTATCATATAATTTTCCACCATTGTTCAAATGTGTGAAATGTCATAAAGTATTTAAATATAATTGTAAAAAGGAAAAATTAACAGAGGTAGTTATAGCATAAAACATATGGAGCATAAAAGTTGTAAACATATATAAATAAATAAAAAATCAATATTAAATCTTTACCTTTTATTATAACTTAAACCAACTAAACTATTAAAAATACCAAAAATTTAATATACCACCTTTAATATATTGAATATTAGAGGCATATCATGACAGGAAATGGTAGCGAGTTAGTAGAACTCGCAGAAAAACTCAAAAATCAGAGGCAGAATCGCTACGATGTAGTAGTACCAGGAAAGGACCTTCACGTTACATACGACGTAGGAACCAAACAAATTTTTATGGAAGTCCCACAACCAGGAGACAAACCACCAAAGCAACACAATATAACTGATTGGGCACATCATCAAATAGCAGAGAAGACCGACATACCAATGCGTTACTATCGGAAAATGCAAGAAAAAGGCAAACTTGACCTTCTTGCAACCAACATCAATGAGTGGCTTCCTTCTAAGGAGAAGCGGTTAGTACGTGTCCTTAACGACAGCGTAAGAGCACTTCTATCCGACCGGTACAGATGCATTGACAATTATGATATTTTTTATGCGACCTTAGACCAATTCAATAAAATACAAGAGCAAAAGGAATTCACCATAGACGTACAATCAGCCCGACTAACCGACACCAACATGTACATCAAGGCAACATCACCGCAACTTGACGCAGAAATCAAGCATTACAAAGGACATGGCGAACCAGTACACGGTGGAGTTATTATCACTAACAGCGAAGTGGGCAACGGAGCATTCACCGTAAAACCTTTTATCAATGTTCTCGTATGCTCTAATGGTCTTGTTTCAGACCAAATATTCAAGCGAGTACACATGGGACGTTCACATGACATTGGATATATTGAATGGTCAGACAAAACTAAAGAACTCGAGGATACAGCACTCTGGTCAAAAATCAATGATATGATTTGGAACACATTCGACCTTAACATTTTCGCGAAGTGGATAGACGAACTTAATGAAACAGCATCTACTGAAATCGAGAAACCAGAAGAGGCAATCGACAACGTGATTAAGAAATACGAAATTCCAAAATCACGTAAAGAATCACTACTTAACCAATTCACCCGAGAAGGTAGTCCAACCCAATGGGGTTTATCAATGGCTATCACTCGGTGCGCTCAAGACGAAGAGAACTACAACGAACAAGTAAAAATGGAAGAAATCGGAGCCAAACTACTCAAACCGGAAGCAACAATTCAGGAGGCCTAAATCAGAGTAGATTGTGGGTTGAAGGAGCGTTTTCAAAAAGGCTCACCACCTCACACCTCCTTTACCCACCTTCTACACCTTTTTACCTTTGAGGTGAATATATTGAAAAATAAAAGCAACTATTATAAGAGACATACAATGATTAGCGTTTCTCTCAAGAATCGAGACAGGCTTAGAAAACTTGGTACTTTCGGTGAATCTTATGATGATGTTCTAACAAGGATTATTGATTTAGTAGAAGAGAATCTTAAAGAATAGGAGAGATAAGAAATGGCAAAAACATGGTTTAACGTAGACAAAGAAGGGCTACGAGCATTACAGGCAGGTAAATCAAAGACATTCATTATCAACGAGCTCACGCAAAATGCGTGGGATGAAGACATCACTGTATGCGACGTAAAAATAAAAATCAATAAAAATAAAAACGAGATTTGCGTACAAGTAACGGACGACAATCCAATCGGATTTCGTGATATAGGACACGCCTATACATTGTTCGCTGACACATATAAGCGAGAGGACCCGACGAAAAGAGGCAGATTTAATCTGGGCGAGAAACAAGTTCTTTCCGTCTGTAACCGAGCAGAAGTATCAACGACTAAAGGAACAGTCATTTTTAACGATGAGGGGAGAAAGCAATACAAACGCAAAAGAGAAAAGGGCAGTTGTATTGCCGTTTGGTTCAATGGAACACAAAAGGAAATGGAAGAACTAATCGACCATGCAAAGAAACTATTAGTTCCTCCTCACATCCAGTACATCGTAAACGAAGAACACATCCCTTCACACCCAATACTTAAGTCCTTTAAAGTATCACTTGATACCCAGATACTACGAGACGAGGCGATGGTGACAACATCCCGAATTACCCGTGTTGACTTGATAGAGACAGAAGGTAAATCATATATTTACGAGATGGGTATACCTATCGTTGAAACCGACTGTCAATGGTCGATTGATGTTCAGCAGAAAGTACCATTAGCCGTTGACCGAGAAACTATACAACCATATTACCTTAAGGACCTTTTCGCAGAAATCATTAATCACGCACATGAATTAATCACAGAAGAACATAGTTCCGACTTGTGGGTTAGAACTGGAATGAAAGATGAACGATGCAAAAAGGCAGCAATCAAACAAGTAATTGAGAAGCGATTCGGCGATAAATTTGTCAGTGCGAATCCATTTGACCCAAACGCAAACGATGATGCTCTCTCAAATGGATACAACGTTATCCACGGAAGTGAAATGTCAAAGGAAGAATGGAAGAGAATTAAGGAACTTGGGCTTATTTCTTCTTCAACAGAAAAGTTTGGCTCTAAAGGAATACAAGGTGCAAAACCCATCACTCCAACTGAGGCGCAAGAGAACTACGCATACCTAGCGAGAAGGGTTGCAAAGGAGATGCTTGGGCTTGACATCATAGTTATGTTTGTAAACGAGAGAAGTCCTGTACGTGCCTGTTACAACGACACAATCAACCGACTTACCTTCAATATAGGACATCCAACAGTAGGACCAAACTTCTTTGATGAAATCACATGGGAGAACCTGCGTCTACTTATACATGAGTTAGGACACAGTAAAGGAAACCACACAGAAAAAGGATATCATTATTGCCTAACCGAACTCGGTGGAAAAATGATAATGAAAGCACTTAAAGACCCATCATTCTTTGAGGTGAACTAATGAGAAAAGAATACGACCACAATAAAAGATATGTACCAGAAGCAGTTGGTTTTTCTAAAAAAGAACACGAAGAACTCACAGACCAAGTACAAGAAATACTAAAGGCATTAGCAAATTCAGACGGAAAAAAGTCTAAGGCAGTTGAAGGTGTTGAAAAAGTCGTCAAAGACAACACTTCAAGAGAAAATGCCTACATTATAACACTAGCAATAGAATTCTTTGACCATCAGTTAAAAGAAGCAGTGACAAAATCAATCATCGGCTCTTCCTTCTTATCGGAAGACGAGCAACAGAAAACCAAAAAGCAAGACCTTCCTGATGATGTGAAGAAGGGATATATATGAAAATAGCAGACCCAGAACGAGGTTTTAGGAAGTTTAGAGAAGACATCAAACGCCAGAGAGAAGAAAGAGAACAAAGAAGAACACAACCCCAACAACAACCTACCCAACAACCTGTCCAACAACAGCAACCATCAACTCCTCCTTCTCCTCCTTCTTATCAACCTATGCCAATGTATACACCTGTTCAACCACAACAACAATCAGCACCACCAAACGTAACCTATAATGTTCAACCACCACAACAAGTGACAACCAAGCAAAAATCACTCGCCGGAAAAGTGATACTCATCATTACGGCAACGGTGTGTTTAGTTTCAGCATATTACCTCATCACTAACCCAACTGGTTTTATGCATGCACTCGAGACTGGTTTTCAATCTTTCAAGAGCGTACTACAAACAGTTTTTTAATATGCGGATAGGATATTAGATTCATTTCCTGTCCATGATATTAATACACCGTGACCATTTCCGGTCTCTCCTATATCCTGGTCTTGTCTAATATCTCCGTATAATATTAAAAAACCAAAAGATTTAATAATATATCAAACATTATAATTAGTGAAGCAATATGATAATATGCTCAAAATGTAAAAAGAATATCACGAAACAAAACTTTTGGACGCACAAACACAATGAATACGAATTTGTTGATTAATATGAAACTGAAATGCCCAAAATGTGGAAAGGAAACATACAAAGTACGCAAATCAAAAGAAGGACATATATGGAAATGCTCTTCTTGCAACTACAGAAAGGTAAACAAAACAGCAGAGCTCCTTCTTAAAGAAGACCCAATAACAGGAAAGCTTAAAAGAGAAATAGATAAGATTGAAAAGAAGTATGAAGAAGAGCAAGAAAGAATCAAAGGAAAGAATAAAAACAAAAACATTATAAAGACAAATACTATAATTAATAGAATACAGAAAGAATTTAAAGGAATAACATCATATTACAACAACTACGAGCATGTAATTAAGCATAAGAAAAAGAATATTTGCTACATTGCTCAGAGGAAATACGGTGTTGCCGTAACGCTGTGGAAGACTGGGATGAAGAACTATTGGACTGAACGAGTGGTGAGCGAAAAAGACATCGAACACGTCCTATCTTTATTGGAGGAAAGAATAAATGGCTAAAAAATATCAAACAGGCATACAGGAAACTGTCCTTACCGTGATACAAGAAAGCGCTAAAGCGCAACTTCCTTTTATCAAAAAGAAGGATATTCTAACCCGCGTTTCCGAGTTACGTGAAGATATATCAGAAGATGAGCTTGAACCAAAGGTCAGTCAAGCCCTTTATCAATTAAACAAGAACAAGAAATACCGAAAAAAGAAAATTAGAAAATTTGTTGATAAAGACAATAATTCTTTAGGTTGGACCATAGCATCAGAAGAAAAGCGCTATATGCTTGACCAACTTCCTGATGCATTTGATAAACTCAATAGAAGAATATCATACAAAAAGAGACAGGACATGCGTTGTCCTGAATGTGGTGGAAGAATTATTAGAAAAAAGGCTCCCTACATTTACAAGGACATACATCTTGGTTGGCACATGGCAGAATACTGCATGAACTGCGGAACAATCTACTTCCCATATGAAGCAATTAAGCAAGTTTTTGAAAGAGCAAAGAAAATGGGTGTTTTAGATGAAGATAAAGAACTGCAAGACGTTACTTATTGACGGTCCTTTCATAGCGCATCGCTCATACGGAGGAAAGTACCGCTTAACGACATCAACAGGATTAGACTCAACGCTAATAAGTGGATTTTTACAATCTCTACGAAAGGCAAAAGAAGAATTTAATCCAGAGAAGACAATCATTGCATGGGAATCAAAAGGATATGGTTCTTGGCGTAGCAACCTCTACAAAAGTTACAAAGCAAACAGAATTTATCATCATCCAGATTATCTAGACCAGCAAGAAGACATAAAATCAATCCTCAATCATCTTAATTATCCACAATATACAACTAAAGACTCAGAAGCAGATGACATTTTAGCACGCTGCGCTAAAGAAGAAACAAAACCCGTCATTATATACACCAATGACAAAGACATGATGCAATTGGTGCAAGAAGGAGTTTATGTATGGACTGGTAAACAATTATTCGATACAGAAAAAGTCATTGAGAAATACCGTGTACACCCCAATCAAATACCAGACCTTCTTGCTGTTGGTGGTGACAGCGCTGACAACATCGACGGAATTAAGAATTATGGACCAGTCAAAGCGTCCAGACTACTCAAGAAGTTCGAGCACATAGAGGATATTCCAGATGATAACATTCTTTCCAAATACAAACAGCGCTTAGCACTGTTTAAATCTATAACCAAACTCAAAAGTGACTGCACTCTCATTCCCGTTGAAAACAGTGACGATAATGACCTATCACATTTCCTTAATAAATACGAATTAAAGAAAATAAGTCAAAACATAAATGACTATAAAAATAAACAAACAATATCACTTAGTAAATGGATATAATATTAAGCGTTGTGAGGTGGTAAACAATGTTAGAAAAAATAAAAGAAAAGAAATTGCTTATTCTCGGTTCATCAATTACAGCAGGAGGAGTAATAACTGTATTTTTTAGTCTTTTGCATATCCTTATTGCAACAGCAATCACACTAACTGGATTAACAATCTTATCAGCATACGGAGAAGAGAAAAAATGAAAGAAGAAAAATCACTAGGTTTAGAAAAGAAACTCGAGAATATGGACCCAAAGAAAAAGAAACTCTTCAATAATATCCTTAGTGTAGGAATCATATTTTCTTGTATTTACGGTTTATTATCGTTTATCATGACATACACAAGAACAAACAGTCTCATGAAATACTTCAGCACTGGCGATTTCATCACAGTCGTTATCCTTCTCGTATTTTGCGGTCTCGGCTACAAAATACTAAACGGAGGAACATTTCATGTTCCGGACGAATTTAGTAAGAAAAAACAGACCCAAAAACAGCAGTTCAACATGCCTAATGTTTGGGGTGTTCAATCTATGAGTAAAAAAGAAAGAACATCCAAAACAAAACCGGAAAGCGTTGCAAAAAGGAAAAGAATCAAAGTGAAAAGAAAGAGGCCTCAGCAACAAGGAGCATGGAAATGTCCAAATTGTGGAGAATTCACCGTTGGAAATCAATGTAGGAGTTGTGGTTATAGTAGATGAGACAATGTCCTCATTGTGGTGGACCAGCAAAATTTATTCGTTATGAGCATGAGCATACAGGTTTGATATTTGGAAAAACATGTAAAGTCTATAAATGCGAAAATTGTGAAGCGGAATGGAAAGTAAAGAGAACGGAATAATATGCCTATAATTAGAGTTAAACTATTAAAAAAACAAAAAGGTTTATATATCAACTAATACATTTACAATTAAAACGAATAAGAAAGGGAATTAAAATGATAGAAGTCGGAAAAGCATACATTTGGGAACTGAAACAAGGAATACCAACGAAACTCCTTATCAAGCAAGGAGACTCTACGTTACTCGTCGATATAGAAGATATTAGGTACATAGACCATAAGGACCTAACAAAGCATAAACCAAATGTAACAACCAAATCAAAAAAGACGCAGAAGAAAGCACAATCAACGGAAAAAGGACCAGTTGTCGACTACGTAAAAAGCGGTAATAAAAAATATCCAATTTTTAAGAATGTTTTAGAAGCATATGAGCAGGTTAGAAACGAAGACTATAAGAAGATACTTACAACCCTCCATCAGTTTTTTCCACAAAGCAAAATCAGTTCTATGACCGTTCAAAAATCATTTTACGAACGATACATCAAACAGCGCGGTCTAAAACCAGGTAAAACAATTATGACTATTAATGGCAATCCAATTCAACAAAACATCGTTAAAGAAATTAGAAAGCAGGGCGTTAACATAAAAACAGATACAATTAAACCAATCATACGCAAGTTTAGACCCAATTTAGCAGAGGCAACATTAAAAACATATGCATCAGCATACAGAACCTATTTCAGCAAAAACAAAAGAAAGCTTAAACTGAAATCAAAAAGACAAAGACCAAAAGATGCTGCAGGTTACTCTAGCACATATCGTACATGGGTAAGCCAAGACGAACTTTCCCTTGTGAAAAGAGAACTACACAAATTTGGATTTAAAGCAACAACAAAATCAATAGCCGAAGACACTCGGTTGCCAGAACAAAGAGTAAGAGCAACGCTTCGGTTTATGATAGACCAGGACATGGCATATTCCGAACTAGACGATAACCTTGTCCCAGTTTATCATCCAGCAAAAAGTAAATAAAACAAGCAAGTGAGAGAAAGAATAAGACCCTTTCTTATTCCTTTCTTTCTAACTAAGTGAGGTGGTGAGCATGAAATACAAGATAGTGGTTAATGGGAAACCCCAAACAAAACAGAGACCTGAGTTTTCCAGAAGAGGAGGAAAATTCAGAACGTACACACCAGCAAAGACAATGAAGTATGAAAAGAAAGTCAAAGAAGCGGTGAGGAAAGTAATGAAAAAGCCGTTAGAAGGACCGGTATCACTAACGCTACACTTTTATTTGCATAGACCCCAGCGATTAATCTGGAACGACAAACCAATGCCACCTTGTTACACGGACAAACGTCCAGACATTGACAACCTTATCAAAGGAGTTGTTGATGGAATGAATGGTGTTGCCTTTAAGGACGACAATCAAATTGCAAAACTTGTCGCCCATAAGCAATATCATAGCGCAGAAACAAACATGCGTGTTGAAATAAACATAGAATGCATTCGAGATGAATAAAGGTAGGAGACATTTTTAAGAAAGTTTGTTATCCCATCTTTCCCATCCATCCACCCTTTCTACCTTTCATTAAATCGGATGTGTTCTATCACCGGAGGAACACAAACAATGTATTTGAAACCGCTTGATTATTGCCTGAAAAACAAAATAATGCAGATAGAGACGGAAAACCTTAAAAAATATGATAAGGAAGGAGCAGTTCTTCACGTTTTTGGAAAAGAGAAAATTGTAGATACGCTATATCAAAACCTTCAAAAAGAAATGGAAGTATCAACCTGTGAGGAAGTATCACACCGTTGTAGGAAAGAAATGTGGATACCACTTGACGGACCGTTAGAAAAGATAAAACATGTAGCAGAATACGTTAATACATTCAACGGTGATAGAAAAAATAAACTGCTATGCGAAGTATATTCAGTGTGAGAACATGTCCAACAAAATAAAGATTATCAAACGGGGAAAACAGTGTTTCGTACACTACAAATACGACAACACATTCATAGAAATCATGCGAGAGAACGGTGGATGGTGGAGACGCAAAGAGAAGGCATGGACGTTTCCTGTTGGACAAGCAAGTGATATCTATAATCAGTTAAAAGAAGAAGGGTTCAAAGTAGACCTACTCAAAGAAAAAACGAAGAGCAAAACCAAGAAAAAGAAGCAAGAAGTATCTTCAGAAAACCTTTCTTTTGAAGACCGTTTTAAGGACCCAGACGTGATTATGGTATATGATAATTGTAAATCATGTAAACAGAAGAAATTCGTAAACGAAGATAAACTCTGCTCAGAATGCAACATCTAATTTTTTTAAGAATATTTATTCCTTCAATAATATACATGTGATAAAAATTAAAAAGGTTTTTATTGGCATTTGATATATTGTAATTACGCTTAACTTGTGTTGATGGTGAGACACAATCACTTTTTCTCAGCACAGCCTGGCGTGTCCTCTTTATGAGGTGGTGAGCACATAACGAAGAAGTATTTAGACAGAAAGGAATATGGAACCAAACTCATAAAAGACTATATACATTATTTTAGCCAATCATCAATTAAGAACGAACTTTACGGCAAAATATCATTACATGTTATTCTAGGACAAGCACTCAAAAACGTACACTATAAAATGGGAAACCGAAAGATTGATATTAGACTTCACCTTTTACTCATTAAACCGCAAGGCACAGGTAAAGGAGCGGGGTTTGGTGTAGCCAAAGACTTTGCCCAATCACTTGGTCTTGATTTTCAAACATTAACAGAATCTACTGACGCTGGTCTAGTAGGAACACTTGATTACGATGAAGCAGAACGCGAACAAGTCATTGTTCCTGGTTTGTTGCAAACAGCAGACATCGTTGCTATGGAGGAAGCGTCAGTTCTTTTTGATTTAGCATCGGACTTTTCTAAGAAGAACATGACATTAATGCAAATTACAATGAACAACCTTGCTGATGAATCCTGTCATATCGACAAGAAACTCGGTTCAGAACTTATTTCTTTTAAACCCCACGCTTCCTTCCTATTAACAACGTATCCTCCAGACCAATTGGCAGATAAGGTTGTGAAAACCGGATTCCTTGACCGTATGATAGCAGTGTTCGAAGATGTCACCCTTGAGGACCGTTTAGATGTCATTAAGCAACTTGCCGAAAAAATCAATTCTATATCTAGTGAGGAAAGCGCTCAAGAATTTGACAACATCAACAAACGACTCCAACGCGTAACCGAGTTTGCTAACAAGCATGTCCCTAATCAATGCATGACTATCCCAGACGACGTACAAAAACTACTCATACAAGTGATTGAAGAACTGGCGGTCAAAATCCTAGACGCTTCTCCAAAAGCCCGTGAAAAACTCGAACACTTTATTAGCCGTTTATATGAAACACTACTCAAATTAGCAATACATCATGCCCTCCTTTCCTTAAGAAATACTGTTTCTATTCAAGACGTCCTATATGCCCGTCTAACCTTTTTACCAATTTGGACAAACCTAATCATTAGTATGGAATCCCTTCTCATCATTTCCAGCAAAGAAAGAGCCCGTCGCCATCAAGTCATCCGACAAGCACTTAAAGAGTATGACCAACAAATCAAAGAAGGGACATTCGTCAGAAAAAGCATTTGGGTTCGTCGTATGTCTATGCTCGATAACCTTCGTGTCCTTTGGGATAACTGTTCCATTGAGACAGCAGACAAGTTATTAAATCGCATTGAAAAAGTTCCTAAGACATCATACGAAAAATTCCTAAAGACTAAAGCATACACCCAAGACAAGTTCTTTGAGAGAAGAACATTTGGTGGTGTAGCATACGTTAGAAAGATACGCAAAATAAAGTGAGGAAAGTATATGAAGAAAGAAGAAATTATACCAAAATGGATGTTTAATCATCTACAGAAACAAAGTCAAAGAGCAAGAGACCAAGCAATTTCACAATTAAAGAGAAAAGTCAATGACATCAAACAGGAAGTAAGAAACGAAGTAGCATGGGATTTCGTCATGAACAAAACAGTTAGTGAATGCTTCAATTATAACGATGAAACGTGGAATTATCCAAGCTTCTCTTTACAAACTCGAACCAAGAAACAAATCAAAGAAATGCAAGACGCAGCAACAGAAGAAACTGTTGAACCGCTTATAAAGAAGATTAATGACATTAAACGCAGATATAATCAATGGGAGAATGATATTCTCTCTGGAAAAATAAAAAGGCAAAACGCTAAAAAATTTGAACCATAAAAGGTGAAAGAATGGCACAAGTACCAAAAGACATACAAGAAAACATAATAGAATTAGCAAAGGCAGTTGAAATCGAACCAAAAGAACTCATGAATCGCTTGAAGGAAATCATGGAAGAAGATGAAAACATTCAAGCAATGGGTGAAGGTGAAACTAAAGAGCAAAAGGAAAAGATTAAATTATTCAAAGTCCGCTTTGCATGGTCAGTCCTATACCGTGAATACACAACATCTGGAGCGACGAGTGACTTCTACTTTATGCCTATCAAACATGCAAACCCACGTGAAATAACGGTAAAAGGAAAACCATCATACGTCGGTGATATTGCAGGATTAGTACAAAAGATTGAGAATGAAGGAGATGACCTTGTTGCAGGAGACATCCAGTACGCAGCAGGAACATTCTGGAGAAAAGGTGCAAAGAACCTCAAAGACCTTGAACCTGGAAAAGTTTATCGCACATCACTTATTGCAAACGAGCAGGATTGGGGGTTAGAAATCACATCTGACAAAGCAAACTTTGTTCCAGTCGATTACAAGATGCCAAAAACCTTCGAAGAATTCTATGAAGAAGAAATTAATCCTCGTGGTGTCGAAATACCACTCAAAGATATGGATATTAGCGAAAGCGAGTTTCCAACCGACATCCGTGTCATCGAAGCAACGGTAACTGATGTTATTAAAGGGGAAAAGAACGGCAGAGAATATGCATTCTATACTGTCATGGACCCAACCATTATTGGTGGAAACAGGACTGTCTTTATGGACCCACGAGATGTTACCTATGCGCAAGGTTCAATCTTAAAGTTCGGAGGAACTATCACTATTGACGAGAACTCCGAAGAACCACGCTGGACACCTCACTTCCAACTTCCGACTGATATGGCAATGGAACAAGAGATAGTCATTAAACCGGTAGATGAAGAAGAGGCAGTGTCTCCTGAGGAAAACACCGTGGACATTTCAGAAGAAGAAGAGGAACCTAAAAAAGAAAAAGAAGAAAAGAAAGACGATTCCGACGAAGACGAAAACTTATTTGAAATCTAAGGACAAAAAAACCTGGTGTTGTTATGACGAAAGAGGTAACAGAAACAAAACCACAGACATGGTGTGCTTGCGGTTGCGGACAATTAACAATGCCAGGAAATATTTTTATCAAATATCATCACGTTAGAGTAAATAATCCAATGAATAATCCTAAGAGTGTAGAAAAACTTAAAGGAGAAAATAATCCATCCAAGCGACCAGAGGTGAGGAAAAAGATTTCCAAAGCGCTAACAGGATATAAGCATACTAAACAAGCAAAAAAGAATATGAAAAAAGCGCAATTGCAGAGAAAAAACAAGAACCAAAAAGCTTGGAAGGATATGTCAAGAAAAGGTGCTATTAATAACCGAAAAAAGCATCCAGAATTATTCGAGAAAACACTGCAAAAATATTATCAGGAAAATCCTGAAAAGAGAAAAGAAAATGCAGCTTTCTTTCAAAAGAGATGGAAGGAGCAACAACCAGAACAATTTAAGAGAACGAAAAGAAAGTGTGTTAGAGCGATGCTCGAGAGAAGAAAACAAATGAAAAAAGAAAACCCAAAAAAATATCACATGATATATTCAAAAGCAGCACAAAAGAGATTAGAGAAGATAAGAAAAGACAGTCCTTTTAAATGGAAGAATGTCGGTTTCTTGTCTAAAATGGAAAGAGAGTGTGCTAAGCTTTTACTTTCTTCTCCTAAAGAAGGGATAAATTGTCACGTGAAAGTAGGAAGAAAAATAATAGATTTTTTTCCAACTGATAATGATTTATTCTTTCAGAACAGTTTTGTCGAGTTTCATCCTTGGGATTGGGAAGGACTTACTACACAGCAGTATTATGAAAACAGGAAGAAGGTAATCGATTCTTCTTCTTATAAAGGAACACAACTTATTGTTATTGATGATTTAAAGCAACTAAAAGAGATGGTGAAAAATGGTAAAACAGAAAAAGAATGTGAAAAAAACTGAAGCAGATAGTTTATGGAATCAGTCTTCGACACCTATTAAATTAAAGGACTATTCTAAGAACACAGTAGACACAGAAAAGCTCCTTATTTTTAGTGAAACAGGAGCCGGAAAGACTACATTTTATCTAGATATCATAAAATATCTAAAAAAGAAAGGTCTTAAGCCGGAAAAATTCAAGATGATGATTTGTTATCCTGATAGACCTTCAGGAATATCAAAACTTTTCCCTTCAATACCGGAGGAGTTTAAGGATAGACTGGACATTTTTCCTGTAAGTAACTATGAGGAAACAATTAGAGCAACAGCAACAATTACACAAGAGTTAGATAAACACTTCAAGGAAACAGGAGTGCATGGATGGGCTGTCTTTGAGCTAATGGAAAATTATTGGACATTTTCTCAAGATTACTATTGCAGAAAGGCATATGGGGAAACAATGGCAGATTACTTCACGGAAATGCAATCACTTATCGGTAAAGGAAAAGCAGAGAAGAAGACTGCATATGAAGCATTCGCTGGTCCATTCGGAGGTCCATGGCCTGCCATAAAGTTCCATCATAACTTTAATTGGATAGACAAACTCAAAAGAATGCCTTTTAATATTGTATTTACATCCGAAATCAAACAAGAAGATAATAAGGATTCCGTTTTTTCTACGTTAGGTTATCGACCAGCAGGTGAAAAACACAATCAACACAAAATGGATACAATTCTTTATCTCGGTCATAAAAAGGTTGGAAGCAATTATAGATTCACAATGAAACCTTTTAAACTTACAGGATATAGAGCATTCTACTCAAAGGTTGATATAACAGACAAGATTGGTTATGAGGAGCACAAAAAAGCGTGCAAAAAACTTGAAGAAAAAGGGTACAAAGTAACCAAGATGAAAGACCTAGAGGAACAAGCCGAAATTAATCCACCAAAACGGAAAGAGGAGAAAAAAGAGAAGAAGGAAGAAAAACCTAAAGAAAAGAAAGAAGAAAAACCTGAACCTAAAAAAGAGGAAAAGAAAGAAAACGATGATATGTGGAGTATCTAAAGGAGTTGAAAAACATGAAATTTACTTTAAAACAAGAAAAACTACAAGAAATGTTAGAGAAACTTATGCTCAAAAACGTGTTTCCTTCCTGCGTTTTGACTACGCGACCATATGGACTATTATCCATCCAGAAGGACCCACATGCAAGAGCATTACGTCTTCTCAAATGTCAAAAAGGATATTTTGAAACCTTTGAAGGAGAAGAAGAGGAAACTATAGAGATAGCAGACATGGAGCAATTGCTTGGCTTAGTAAAGCGCTACACGCCAGGACAAACAATCAAATGCTACACCGAAGGAAACATGATGCACCTGGAAATGAAAAAAGAAGATGGTCGTAAAAGGAAATCAAAAGTTCCTCTACAAGAACCAGAAGAAGTCATCAAAGAAGTACCATTCAATAAAAACGAAGATGGTGACCCGCAAATTGGTAAAGAAGAAGAAGCAATGGTTGTTCTTGATAAAAAGATAGACATCAATTTGCAAGACTTCAGAGACATCATTGACTTTACTAATCCTCTTAAAACTGAATTCTACAAATTCATTACGGAAGATGGAAAAATGAATATTCGTGTTGGTGACCTGACAGAAAATAGCGCCGACACTGTTGAAGAAATGAATTGTAAAATGTTGAAAGGAGATTTCCTTGAAGTCATCTTTGCTTTTGGAATTACACAAATAGCAGAATCATTTACACAGGAAAACTTCCGTGTTAGAACAAACACTCATTCACCTGGTTGGTTCTTTGAAGGAGACAAAACATATACGCTCGGAGTATTACTGCCACCATTCACCTCAGAGGAATAGGTGATATGAATGCACAAACTCCGAATAAAGAAAAGGAATAAGCCACTTCAAGGATACGAAGACTTGGAAGAGGAGAAACAAACGAGAGACATACAAACGTACATTGTACGCTTCCAATCAAACGCAGGTGAAGAGTATTACCGAGAAATTGTTGTATTAGCAGAGAATCCAGTACAAGCCATACACAAATCAACAAAACAATTGCAACAGGAAGAAATAACAATCAATAATGTCTCAGCTCAAGCAAAAGAAATCGACGTTCTGCAATAGGTACAATGTTTACAACGTTTCCCCGCTACATCGGTTTCCCTTATCAACGATGGTGCGAAAGCAAATTTGCATTCCGCAGTTTCGACCGCATGTTCAAAGGACAGGTTCCTTTCTTTATATCAACCTTTCCTTTCAAAGATTACAAAACACCTATCATAAATAATCTGTTCTTTGACATAGACTCATACTTCTCTATTAGAATGCCCTATCGAAACGTTCGTAAATTAAAAAACTTTAGTGAGCAATACAATATCCCTTACATCATAAATTTTTCTGGTGGAAAAGGCTTTCACTTCTTCATGATATTTAAGAAGAAAGCACCTATTTCTCCTCTAGCGAAAGCAAAAATGGCAAAACTCATGTATTCATTGCAAGTATACATAGCAGAAGAACAAAAGTTAGAAGCATACGACGAACCAACATTTGGTCGTCTCCGCTTCCTAGTCCGTTACCCAACATCACTTTATATCCGACGTAACGAAGAAACTGGTGCTTTTGAAAGCAATGGATTCTATTGTAGAAACCTAACACCAGAACAGTTTGATGAAGGACCGAAGCACATAGCGAAATATGTTGAGAAACCAGGAACTGTTCCTAAAGAACCAAAACCCACAATGTCCATGAGCGACCTAGCGAAGGAACTTAAGAACTTTGAATTGAAAGAAAGAGCAACCAAAAAAACAAACGGAAGAAATATAGACATCAATGTAAAGAGAAAAGGAACTACAATCCCATCAATAGCAGCACTAGGCGTTCCCTGCTTACAAGAAATAGCATCGCATGCACACCCAACACATTACGAGCGCATAGAATTAGTATCATTCCTCAAATGGCTGGGATACACAGACACAGCAATTATTTCCTTCATACGCAACCGTCATTGGACGCGTTTCAACTACACCATTACATCCTATCAAGTTCGCACCATTATGCCCAGATACCCAAAGTGCTCTATGCTACGCAAATCATATGGTCACTTATGCAAAGATTGTTCGCTAAATAATATATGAAGAGGCTAATATGATGTGTATATGGATACATCCGGCAGTCCGACTTTTAAGACCCATTCTTTCCTCACCATCCCAAATGAATGCGCTGTCGGAGTCCAAAATATACACATCAAACAGGAGCACTGCAACATGAATTGGATTAGCAAAACATTCCTATTTATAGGAATCATCTTATTTATTCTTGGAACAACCATGTCCTTATTTCTAGAACAACAAGACTTCATAATTGTTGGTAGTGCCCTTTTCTTCGTTTTTCTTGTAATAACATTAACCACTCACTTTGTACATTTCCTGGAGGAAAAAGAAGATGAAGATATGCATTGATTCTAGAGAAAGAGATATGATAACACCTTTCCACAAATTCATAAAAAGCAAAAAGTCCGACATCATCACCGACTATACTGTCGGAACCTACGATTCGGGAGATGTTCATTCAGGTGACGGACTTGTTGGGATAGAGCGCAAAGCAGGAGACTTCGTCACATCAATGGAGAATGGTCGGCTCGAACAGCAACTCACTGAACTCAAAGAAAACTTCGTTTTCCCTTTCCTTTTTATAGAGTATGACAGTTTTATAGCAATGATACAGGACAATCTCGGTTACAATCCAAAAGCACTGGTCGGTCAACTTACTTCCATCGCTGCACGCTTTCAAATAACCATACATTGGACAGGAAACTATCGCACCATTAAGCCTCCATTAGAACCGCATCCTTATTTTGTCCCTTACACCGTAAGAACCATAGAAAAGTTCTATGATGGGCGCACTGACCAGAAGAAAAGAAATTATACTCCAATCCGTCGCACAGCATCACCGCAAGAGATTAAACTAGATATCGCATCACGCTTCCCGCGTGTCGGTAGAAAGAAGGGGCTACGCTTATTAGAACACTTTGGAAGCATCAAAAACATAACAAACGCATCAAAAGAGCAACTTAAAGAAGTAAAAGGAATTGGGGAAGGGTTAGCAACAGAAATATATGAAGCATCAAACTAAGTGATATTATGGAAGAAGTACAAAGAGCATTGGCAAAACTCCTAACGCTAGAAAACATGATACGATATGGAGCAATGTCAAACAAAGAAATTTGTCAAAAGATAAAAGAAGTAAGAACCATTCTCCAAAAGAAGAAAAACTAAAATTATTTAAGCGAAAAGACAATTAATATTATGTGAGGTGGTGAATCACGAAACAGAGATACGTAGCACTTGCTTTACTCGTTTCCATGTGCTCTATTCTGTTTTTCGCTACCTTTTTCAACTTGCAATCAGGTCTCTTTACATCCGAAAGCGAATTCTTTTTAATCGGTCCTGACTCTTACTATAATCTTCGTTTGTGCGAACAAACGATGGAAACAGGAGTATTCCCATTCGTCGACCAAAACGACCCTTTACTTAATTACCCTTTAACAGACGACGCTGGAAGACCTCCTGTTTACACCATGGTAGCGGTTGGAGCAACAGCACTGGTACAGTCATGTACAGGGTTGGATACCTCGTCAGCCCTGGGGTGGTGTATGTTGTTCCTCCCTGCTATTTATGGAGTCCTCCTTGTTCTCCCAGTCTACTTCCTCGCTAAAGAGCTCTTTAATAAAAAAATTGCACTTATCTCTGCGTTTATATTACCTATCATTCCTTTACTTATCCTACCAGCCCATGGTTGCACTCTTGGTCTCTTTGACCACGACTCTTTTATCCTTCTCCTCACAATCACATTCCTTTACTTCCTTGTAAAAACATTTAAGCAACACCCTAATCATAGAAAATATCACACAGCATTATCTGGAATCACGTTAGGTCTTCTCTACCTTACGTGGGTGTCAGGATACATATTCGGCTTTATCCTAATCATCATTTCGTTCATCCTCTTTCTATTTTTCCTTATACGAGACGCAAATACAAGTTATGACCAGCGAACACTAACATACATCACCATCATCGGCTACACCATATACTATCCCTACGGAGTTGCTAGTTCTCAAGTGATAAATCATGCTATCCCTTTAATAGCAACAACGGCTATTATTCTCTTAACATTAGCACTCAAAATCCTTCCTATCAAAAAAATGACACAAATAACGTTAGCATTAGGTCTTTTAGTTTCATCTTCTCTTTTTATCTTTCTTTTCAAGCCATATCCTTTTAACGGTATCATAAAAACACTTTCAACTGGTATATACGGTTCTTCCGTCTTTCAAACGATAGCAGAAGGACAAATCCTTTCCCTTTCAAGCATGATGCTATACCTTGGTCCTGTCCTTTACATTACAGCACTCATTGGTATTGTATTATATCTCCTTAACCTTTACCACGACGGCATTAAAACACATCACATCGTATTCTTAACATTCCTTGCATTCGTTTTCTGGACGACAACGCAAGCAGGTCGCTTCCTCAACGACCTTGTTCCTTACATTGCGTTATTTTCAGCATTTACACTTTTCTTTATCGGTCAAAAAGTCTTTCAAACACCTAACAAGAGAAAAATCAAACGATATGCTTTTATTTCCTTCGTCTTTATCCTAGTAGCATCAAATACCTTTTTAACAGTCCATGCCGCACTACCGTATAACATCACTCAAGAAAACTTTGGAACGCAAGGTCTTTGGAGTCTTTCTATGACCCAAGAACAGCATTGGACAGATGCCATGAATTACCTATCAAACCAAGATAACCATATCGAAGAACCAGAACAAAGACCTGGTGTAATATCTTGGTGGGATTATGGTTTCTTTATTATATCATTAGGTTCTCATCCTTCTGTAGCGGACAATTTCCAAAACGGAATTATCTCTTCAGCATCTTTCTTGACATCACAAAGCGATGAAGAAGCTTTAGCAATATTAACAGCAAGAATTACTCAGGAAGAAGAGCAGTCTATTGCTTCATACCAAGAAGCATTTGAGGACATTCCAAAAAGAATAGAAGAAACAACTCTAACACTAAAAGAATATTATAAATCTACCTCCATCTTCTATGATAGACACATCAAGTACGCAATTGTAACAGAGCGAGACCTAAACGAAATATATCGTGTATTTCCAGCAATGTGCGATAAGCCACTTGAAACATTTATCCAAACCATCTATCAAGACACAAAAACCGGAACAAACTATACACTTTCACAACTTGAGAACATGACATATCAACAAAGATTACCACTTAATCTAAAAATGATAGAGCAGTATCAACCTGCGTATTACAATTCCACAGCATATAGAATCTATCATGATAAAAGTCCCTTATGGAATCAAATATACAATAAAAATGGAATAGTGATTAGTGAAATCAGTGAAGAGTGATAATATGAAACACATCATAATAGGAACTGGAACAATAGGAAAGGCAACAGGTGAACTTCTCGAAGCACATAATCAGTCAGTTGCCTATAACGACAAGAATGCAGACCTAATGGTTAATTTGAAGGATAAAGGAAAGCACGTTGAAATGCATGTCCGTAACTCTTACGACCTCTATTGGATATGCACAGCAGAATGGCACGTCGATGACGTACTTAACACCCTCAAGGATAAAACACGCAATGTTATTATCCGAAGCACCATCAAACCACACGAATTTGATTTATATCAAAAGAAATATCCAAAACTTCGCCTTGCCCATATCCCTGAATTCCTTCGTCAGAAAACAGCCATAGATGACATTTTCAAAGCACGGCACTTCGTTGTTGGTGTTGTAAACACTTCTTTGAAAGAAACACTTTCTTCTTTCTTTGACTCTCTTGGTCTTCGCTATACAACTTGTTCCCCTCAAGAATCTTCTCTTATCAAACTCATTGCCAACAATTGGCTTGCCCTTCAAATTTCCTTTTGGAACGAAATGAAGAATATATGTGAATATTACGAATGCAATTCACAACTTGTTTCAAATACTGTAACAAAAGATTCTCGAATCTCCGAATACGGTTCAAATATGCTTGGTTCTCCGTTTTCAGGTTTTTGTTTCCCAAAGGATACAAAGTCACTTAAAAAAGTATTCAAGGAAGCAAACATTAATGAAAACATCATTACAGCACTTATAGAAACAAATGAAAACATAGCGTGATACCGTGGAGGAAAAAGAAATACAACAGATAATTAATGCGCTTGAGAAAATAAACGAAACACTTTCAAGTATAGATGACAGTTTAAGGAGAATAGCAAACTACAGAAAGAGAGGATGGTGATATCGTAGCAGAAATTAGAGAAATAGGAATAGAAAAGGAAATGTTCCTTGTAAAAGAAGAAACGTTAAAAGAACCAAAGAACTACGGTTTTCCTCGAGATGAATTCGAGTTCCTTGTAGAACTCCGTTCACTTCCTTCCGACCGTCTTTATCCTGTTTACACAACACTCCAAGCAGAAGAATTGCAATACTCATTAAGAGCAAACAAATTTGGAATGAAACTTGATGATGTGCCTACGAAATTCTACAACAAGAAATGGGTTGATGACCTGTGGGAAAGACACAATCTTGACCGCTTCAAAGATTGCGATTATACCAAAAATGTATATCCTGAACTCAAAAATAAACAATCACATCATCTTGGTCGTTTGGACTTCTCGAAAGACCAATATAAACTTACAGCAGGAATACACGTTCACTTTAGCAGTCGAGATGCCGACACTGGAGAAGTAATTGAATTACCGGTGGAAAGAATCGTAAAAGAAATGGATTTCAAATTTTATGAAGAAATCAATGCATCAGGTCGTAATAGAGGAGAATGGGAACCAAAGATTCATGGCTTTGAGTATCGTAGTCTTCCTTCTAACACAGATATATATAAAGTTCTTAAATGTGCATTCGAGGTGTTGAGAAAGTGATGAAGTGTGAAAAGAAAAACTGTATATACAATCGCAATTCAACATGTATCAAGAGCTTACCTCAGTTCAAGGTAACGTCGGAATTGGTATTTACATGTGCAGACTTTTCTCCTCAAGAAACTAAAGAGAAAGGGGATACAATGAGTCTTCTATCTGGTGGAAAACAATCAGTATTCAAAGACATTTATTGGTTAATTCGACACGCCTTATCAAAGGATAAAACAACATGTCCACGCTGTGGAAACAAAGCATTCCAACACGGCTTTATCCCAAATGAACGATACTACTGCACAGAATGTAATCTATGGAATGATATAAATGAATAAAAAACAACAGAAGGAAATGATAGAGAATATCATTAAAGAACGAGAAATGTTGACCGAGCAGTTACAAGCAATAGCACACAAGATTGATAATACAAGACCTTGGAAAGTAGTGCTACGCACAGAACTTAATGTAGTGATATAGAATGCCTGTAATACGATGTCCTGATGGTAAACTTCGTGATTATGCAGAATATGAAGATATCATAAAACCACTATGGAAAGAAAAAATGAGAAAAGGTGAACATAAATGAAAGATTCAAAAAAAATTGCAATTCTATTTGCGGTATTAATGATAATCCCAATGATATCCATTGGATTGCAAAATGGAAATACATACACAAAAAAAGAAAAAATAGAAGGTGTTGAAGTAGTCACAGAAGAACAAATCACAACATCTGATGTAATACAATCATATATTGTTTACATAATTGGTATCATATCAATCTATTTCTTTGTAAGAATATCTGAAAAGGAGAAAAAATGAACAAACCACTTGTTTCAGTAGTGATACCAACACTACCTTCAAGAAAAAAACTACTTGAGCGTGCTATCAAATCTGTCAAGGCACAAACATATCAAAACATCGAAATCCTACCTATTACTGAAGGTAACAATGCTTGTGAAGCACGAAACATAGGCATATCAAAAGCAAAAGGAGAATTCATAGCATTCCTCGATGATGATGATACTTGGTTTCCTACAAAGATTGAAAAACAGATAGATGAAATGATGAAACATCCTTGGACACCTCTTTGCATCACCTATTCCCATGACCTTCGATTCAACCATGACCGCATTAACAAACCACCACGAGTTGTAACACATAAAGAACTCATTAAATCATTCAATCTCTCGTCAACATCATCCTATCTTGTCAGAAAATATGCTCTTGACATTACCAGAAAAATAGATGGATATTACTTCGATGAAACCCTGAAATCAGGTCAAGAATATGACCTTGCTATCCGAATCACAAAGAATGAGCATGATGTCATTACCATCGAAGAACCTCTCATCACCCAATACTCATCAGATTCTCAGATATCAGAGAACTGGTCCAGAAAAATCACTGGTATTATGCAACTCTACAAGAAACACCACCAAGAGTATTCCTTCATTGACCACATCAAAACCATTGGACTCCTTGCTCTCTTCGCTTCTGCATTCATACTTGGCAATCGTATCTATTCCCTAATTATCCCTATCAAGGAGGTCTATGAGAATGTGTGAACTCTACCTCCACATCGGACTCCATAAAACAGGAACGACGTTCCTTCAAGATTATATCTTTCCTAACTTGAAAGGTATTGAATATTACTACAAACCAACAAACGTAATAGGTAATCTTGACACTCTATCACTCACTATCAACGGTAAAACCCTTGTTTCTGATGAAGAAATATCGTTCTCAATGCCAGATAGAGACCATACCACACGTCTTGATTTCATCCAAGTATTACATAAGAACTTTCCAAACGCTAAAATAATTCTTGGTCTTCGTCAATATGAAAGATGGCTCAAGTCTTGTTATTCTCAATATATCAAAGCTGGAGGATACCTAAAATTCAATGACTACAAACAGAAATATCCTCATCTAAAACCATCGGAATACCGAAGAATCATCTACACACTCTGGGGTGAAGAAAATGTATTCGTGTATTGGCAAGAAAACCTTCGGAAAACCCCACAAATAATCCTCAAAGAACTTTGTGACTTTATAGATGTAAAAGTACCAACATATCCAAAAACATCCTCAAATGTCTCTCTAAAAGGATGGAAACTTTCACTCCTTCGATATATCAACATCTTACTTCGAGGTGAATTCCTCCGTCGAAAAATCGAATCACCATATTGGCTCATCACCTATATCCCACGTCACTTAAAAAAAGATACTCGTTCAGAACTTCGCAAACAAATGGATAAACGTCGGTTGGGAGGTCGTCACCATTAACTATATCATCAAAACACTCCCAGATGTAATAGAAAAGAAACGACCATTCAAGTACAAAGATGGAGTCATCATCGAGAAAATCCCATACAAGAATGAATGGGTCTACAATCCAACAATGATAGCTTCTCATGTCATACGATATAAAGACGAAGCAAACATCAACTGGTTACTAGAAAACCAACATGAAGATGGCTCAATCCCACACAATTACCAATCGGAATTCTCACCACCTGCTGGATGGATAGGTGGTCTCTCTCAGTCACTCATCGCTTCAGCACTCCTTCGAACTAATCATAAAAAAGAAGCTCAACTTGCCATCGATTCTCTACTAACTCATTGTTATGAAGATGGCATCATCTATGAACGACCTGACCACTTCATCCTCAATGGATGGATTTACGGAATATTTGGACTCATCGAAACTGGAAGAGAAGAAGTTGAAGAATCTATCGAAAAACTAAGAAAATATCTTCCTACCTTCGATGCTAATTATTGGAGCATCTACGACTCAACAGGTCTCCTTGCAACACCCTTCTATCACAAAATCCACATTGAACAACTCACTGAACTATACCATATCACTCAATCACCAATCTTCCTATCAACTGCTACTGATTGGAAGAACGGAAACCAACGAAAAGCGATGATTCACCGAAACATCCAACTCATCAAGAAACACAAACTCGGTATCATTAGCCAATGGTGGAGGAGAAAGAAATGGCAAGAACAGAGGTCATCTCGATGAAATTAAATCTTGGTTGTGGAGAAAAACTCCTTGAAGGTTACATTAATTGTGACTTCTATCAAAAGAATGCAGACAAAAAAGTAGACTTAAACAAATTACCACTTCCATTTGAATCAAATTCAATAGATGAAATAATACTTAGACATGTTCTCGAACATACTGAACATCAATATGAGTTAATACTAGAGTGTCACAGAATACTAAAACCAAAAGGAAAACTAATAGTTGCTTTACCACCACACCTCACTAATTTACAACATAAGACATTCTATCATAACATTCAATATTTTGAAGATGTCGTAAAGAAAAAGAAAACTAATAGAGATTCAGAAAAACAACTTTTCAATTTAATATCTTTTAAACGTAATCGTTCAATATTACATCCATACGTTTTTATTAAAAAAATAAAAAGGTTTTATTCCTACATAAATAGTTTACTATTCAATGAATATGAATGGGTAATGGAGAAAAGAAAATAAATTATGAGGTTTTGATTATGAATTCTAAAATAGGATTTGCTATTACAACCTATAACAAATTCGAAGAAGCAAAAATCCTCATTGACATCATCCGAGAATGTTTTGAAGAAGAATATCCGATTGCTCTTTGTAGTAATCATTATTATGGAAAAGATTTTGCTGTAAAAAATGACATCAAATATTACATCCAAGGAAGAGATATCCCACTTGATTCAGGTGATACGAACAAGAAACGTAAAGGTGTTATGAAGGAACGAATTAGAAATCGTTCACTTGATACTGTTCAAAAGTCTTGTCAGAAATCACTTGAGATGCCAGTTGACTACATACTTCACACCCACTCAGATGGATGGGTTCTTGATGAACATCGACTTGAAGATTTAGTTCAATTTTTAAAGAAAAAGAGAAAATTCCTTGCAATCCGAGGATGCGGTAAAACATACAATGATTGTGATGAAACACCCTATGGTCACATTGATGACCACTTCTTCGTATTCAATCGAAAACAAGCAATAGTAAACAATCTCTTTGACTTCACTCCTGAAGACTTCAATCTCCATCGACATAGTGTTCATGATGTATGGGCGACCATATTCCTTGCAAAACTCGGATTCAAGAATATATGGTATTATGGAAACACTAAAGATATGATAGGGTGGGATGGAAAACCATTAGGTCGTCGAGGAGTCAAACCATCAATCTATGACCCTGTATTCAAAACACTTCATGTTCACCGTTCATCATTCAAGAACTATACAGGAAAAACACTCCAAGCAAGAATGCTTGCTCAACATCATCTCATCAACTCACCTTATCTCCAAGACTTCATCAGACTCAATAACAATCATAAGAAACTCAAAATCAAATGGACAACACAGGAGGTCAAAAACATTGCTAAACGGATACTCAGGATTTGAACTTAAACCACATCAAGTGAACAACCGAATGCTCTTCACCAAATCAACAACTAATAATCCTAAACGCCTTCAAGAACAATGCACTAAACAGCAACAATTCAGAGAACGAATCCAATCAACACCGCTCCACTATATCTTTGATGTACCAAAAGTCTATGATATTCACCAAACTCAATCATCTTTCTCATTTGATATGCAATACATCAATGCTCATTCAATCATATCAATCCTTGAAAAAAGGAGCATCACCAAAATCCAATCAATCACAAATAATATTTTTCATTTCCTTGACTACTTATTCAAAATTAGTGAAACTCGACCATTCAATCCACAGCAAATCCAAAAGAAAATCGGTGAAATAAATAAGAAGACAAACCACGAATATCACTATTTGACAGAACCAACATATACCCTATCTCAATCACTAAAAGGAGAACTCTATCACCAAGGTCTCTGTCATGGTGACCTCACTCTATCAAATATGCTCTTCTCTGATAAAATCTACCTCATTGACCTAGATATTCCATTCATTGAAACACCACTCCAAGATATCGGAAAACTCTACCAAGAAATATCACTGAAATGGTCATATTTGATGTCACCAGGAATCCGAGACCAAACGAAAGTCTTCATTGGTTATGATTATCTTTCAACACTGATGGATAAGATAATTGAGAAACTCATTTTTAGATACAATATCAACCGTAGAATACTCCATCTCTTCAAAGCAATGACACTTGTTAGATTATTACCTTATACAAAAGATGAACACATGAAAGAAATAATATCATCAAAAATAGAGGAAATCATATGAAAAAACATCTAATACTCCCAATCGCAGGTCAATCAACTAGATACCCTCAAGATATACCAAAATATTTCCTCAAACATCCTAAAGGAACATATATGCTCACTGAAGCAATCCGAGGTGTCAATCCATCAAGATTCAATTCAATTGTACTCATCGGTCTAAAAGAACACGAACAAAAATATCAATCAATAACTAAATGTGCAGAAGAAATCTATAATGAATATCATCTCAGAAAAGGTCAAGTGCTCCGAGCTGAACTCTGTGAACCTACCAAATCACAACCAGAAACCATCTATAAAGGAATCAACCTTGTAAAGATACCAAACCCTGACGGTATCTTCATTAAAGATTGTGATGGTTATTTTACCCTTGATGATATCAATTGGAATCAGAACTTTGTTACTGTTGCCGACCTCAACACCATTGAAACTATCAATGCAGGGAACAAATCATACATTGAACTCAATGAAAACAACACCATTGGTAACATCGTTGAAAAACAGGTCATCTCCAACCTATTCTCAGTAGGTGGATACTACTTTAGAAGAACTGAAGACTTCAAGAAAACCTACACCTATCTCAGTGGTCACAAATCACTCTACGTTTCTCATATCATCTATCAGATGCTCACAGAAAATAAAACCTTCTTCTCCATCAAAACACCAATCTACAATGATTGGGGAACTATCAATGATTGGACTCAATACAAAACTCAACTCTCAGAACAGAAATCCATAGTCATTGATGTTGACAATACTCTATGTGTAACAGATTCTTCAATTCCATACAGTCAAAGAGAACCAAAACAAAAGGTAATCAAAAAACTCCAAGAATATCAAAAAAAGGGATACTATATCATTATTGAAACAGGTCGGCAGATGAGGACACATAAGAAGAATATTGGAGTCATCAATGCTCAAACCCTACCAACACTCATCAACTGGCTCAACAAACACAATGTTCCCTATGATGAAATTCATATTGGCAAACCTTGGCAGGGAAAAGAAGGATTCCGAGTTGATGATAAAACCATCCGACCTAATGAGTTCATCACTCTATCTGAAAAAGAAATCAAGGAGTTGATATCATAATATCAAAATGGCTTGGAAAAGTAAAGGTGTGGCAACAACGTCTCTCAACCTATGTTGCAATGATTAACTTTGTCATGGTATTCTATCTTTACATCATAGAATCACCATTAGGTCTTGAATGGTATCATTGGTTAATAATGATATCAGTTGGTGTATCACTAATTGTTTTTATTGATACTCTTTACATTATGCCTCACTCTTATAGTTATACATTTGAAAAGAACCCTGAATTCCAAGAACTCAAACAAGATGTGAAAGAAATAAAGAAAATAATTGAGGAAAAACAATGAATATAAAATGTCCATACTGTAAAAAGAAATTCCACTATTTTGTTAATGGGGACGCACATAGAATCCTTGCAGAACAGCGACTGAAAAAGCACATACATAAACATCATTCAGAGGAGAAATAGTACAAACAAAAACCTTTATAACCTACAAATATCATATAATTAGTTGATATCTTATGAAAAGAATGACATTTTTTAATGAACTACGAAATATGAACAAAAAAATAACGAAAATGAACAATGACCTTAGCCAGAAACCTGATAGCAAACTAATTAAAGGATATCAAAAAGCAATGAAAGACTACAATGAAACAGGCGAAGAGCAGATAAAGATAGCAGCGGAAATAATCAAGAAAGAACTAGACAGAAGAAAGATTGATGTTGATGATAGTGATGTCAGCAAGAAGGAGTAAGCCGTCAAGGAGAAGGAGAACAAAACAAGGTCTTTCTTCTAGAAGAGCATTAGTAAGAGGTCGTATAAATACAAGGAAACCAGCGCAGAGTAAATCTCTTGTTCCATCTAATAAGAACAAAAAATCACTTTACAGAAAGGCATTGGAAAAAGAGAAGAGAAGGAAATAAGAATTTCTTCAAATGATATTATGGAAGAGAGAAAGCCGAATTTAGGAAAGAAGTTGTGTCAAATATGCCGACACTTCAAACCCCGCTCTGAACTAAAAGCAAGTCCTCATGGGTTAATATGCAAGGAGTGTAGAGAAAAAAGAAAACAAGAACACGACTCTTTGTGAAGGAATGAAAGATGAATATAGCACTCTTTTCCACAAAATCAAACAATCATTCTTTCTTCGTTAAAAACATCACAGAGCACTTACAACCAGAACATAACATACACATTATTACACCAGATGAATTTAATGTCCCTGATTGTAGCATTGTGGATAATACGAACCTTATGTCTCTTATTCATCGTTTTTTTGGTAATACTATATCGTTAGAACAGCTTATATACAATATTAAACTTGACAGTGAATATAAGAAATTTAAAAAGTATGATGTGTTGTGGAATACAGGAGGGGTGTTTTCTGCTTTATTCTGCGGAAAGCTCTCTAAAAAGTATAATATCCCATACATTGTTACCTATTATCGACCAACAACCCCATCAATGCTATTAACAGCCAGCACACAGCCTAATGCTTTTATAACATCAAACCAACGACAACAATTTTATGTTGAATTGCATAACCCATCACTCTCAGTACACACCATTCCTCCTGGTATTGAGTTAAATCACTTTTCGGTTACAAAAACACACCCATCACTTAAGCATGTTAAACACCCTATCTTTTTAACTCGAGACCCACTATACAAACATAATAAAACAGAAAACATCATACAAGCAATCTCCAGGTTAGATAAAGGAACACTCGTCGTTGCATCAGAAGGTCCTGAATCACGGTACATCAAAGCACTTGGTGAATGGCTTTTAGGCGAAGAGCGCTTTGTGTTTCTTGAACCGCAACTTTACAATCATAGTTCGCCTCTTTATAGTAGTGCAGATATTTACATTACGACTTTAGAAAGCGAAGATTATCCAAGATATGCTCTTGAAGCGTTAGCATCAAACATTCCTGTTATATACAATCAGAACGACAATCACTCTTGGTTTATAGATGATGGGGGAATACCCGTGGATACAAACGATGAAGAAACCTTTGCCAAAAGAATTAATACAGCACTCTATATGGAATGGAAAGATAAGCCAAAAAAACGGGTAGAGAAGTTTAGTGTTGATAGGGCGGTAGAGCAATATAACAAGCTTTTGGATGGTTTTGCATGAACACAGGAAAAATATTAGAGTTTAGTGGCGGTACATGTATAGCAATTGTCCTTATACTTATAGGCTTTCATACGGCAAATGTTGTGTGGTTGTTTGCCGGTATCATTATTGGTATCTTTAGTTTATGCTTGATAGGTACTCCTGCACACCCAATCGAAAGAGAATTAGTAGCAGAATGCCCTTCATGTCACGCTTTGTATGAGTTTCAGGAAGAACATTTTGATAGACCAATCAATTGTCCAAACTGCAATGCAAAACAGATTATAGAAAGATAGAAGAAAATCTAAAACATTAAATATTGAGGACACATTATTTAGTTTTGGTGAGCGTGGTGAAAACAATATTCGCGGAAAAATATCGACCTCAAACATTAGAAGACGTTGCTGGGCAAGAAGAGGCAGTAAAAAGCTTAAAAGGATTTATTGAGCATGATAAAATCCCTCATATGCTCTTTACAGGACCTGCTGGTGTCGGCAAGACAACCGCTGCGATAGCACTTGCGAAGGATTTGTTTGGGAAAGAATGGAAAAAATACTTTTTAGAAATGAATGCTAGTGATGATAACGGTATCAAAACGATTAGAGAAAAGGTAAAGAATTACGCAAGAATTAAAGTTGTTGAGCGTGATTATAAACTCATCTTTATGGATGAAGCGGACAACATGTGCTTAACAGAAGACACAGAAATCATTACTGGTTCTCTAAAGAATAAAAAAATTAGAAAGCTTGGTGATATGATTGTTGGTCGTTCTATTATGATTCCTTCTGTCAATCCAGAAACATTACGGCTGGAAGATGATAGAGGAAAATTAATAGACTCAGGCTATACAGATTTTTATAGAGTAACATTTGAAGATGGGTCTATTGTACAAGCATCTGCTAATCACCCATTCTTTAAAATAAAAAATGATGCGCTATCACAAATAAAATTAGAAGATTTATCTATTGGTGATTCAATAGTTGAAGTGGATGAAAAAGTGTTTAGAAGATGTCCTATTTGTGGAAAAAGAACATTCAATAAAAATACTTGTTCCTATGAATGTGCTAACAAACTTCATTCACAAAGAATGTCTGGCTCTGGAAATTCTATGTATGGAAAGACAGCATGGAATAAAGGAAAGACAAAAGAAGACGATGAAAGAATAGCAAAACAAGGGCTTTCTGGAGAATTAAATCCTAACTATGGCGGAACTTGGAATGGTCCTATTTTTTGGAGAACAGCAACTAAAGCACAAAAAGAAAGCGCCAGAAAAAAATTGAGTGATAGGTTAAAAGGAAAAACATATAAAGAAATTTACGGTGAAGACAGAGAATTAGAAATGAGGGCAAAAACTAATCCAAGCAGTTCTATAGAAAGAATTAAAACAAATATTTGGATAACAGAACAATTGTCTGATGATTACATTTATTGCGAAGACTGTGGTAAAAAACTATTGACAAGCGGAAGAACAAAAAACTCTGTGTATGTTCATCATAAGGATGGAAATCATGATAATCATACTCCTAAAAACATTAAATTTGTGTGTCCAAAGTGCCATAATACAGTTGAACATGAAGACCATTTTAGAGACTGGCTGAAATTAGGACAACAAGCAGTTCATAATGGGTTAAAAATTACTGATATAGAATTTATTGGAAGAAAGAAAGCTTGGAATATAACAATGGAAAAAAACCAAAACTTTATTCTTTCTAATGGTGTAGTAACACATAATACTAAGGATGCGCAATCTGCCCTTCGCCGTATTATAGAGAAGTATTCTGACACCTGCCGATTTATTCTCTCCTGCAATTATCCAAATAAGATTATTGACCCAATCAAAGACCGTTGTGTCGTATTCCGTTTTAAGAAGATAAGTCCACAGGACATGACAGCGCTTATCAAAAAGGTCGTGAAAGAAGAAAACATGGATATGACGGAAGACGCTCAAAAGGAGTTAGCCAAACTCTCTCACGGAACAATGCGTGTCATATTAAATACCTTGTATCGACTTAAATATGGTGATAAATCCATACAAACCATTACGAAAAAGGAAGTGCGCTCCAACATGTGCTATGTAGATGATAAAGACATACAAAAACTGGTTTACTTAGCAAAGAAAGGCGACATCAAGACAGTTGAGGAAGAGCTTGAAAATGTCCTATATAATAAAGGATATACGACACTTGAAATAATAAGAGCACTCCGGCGCTTGTTGAAAGAATCAACTGTTCTCTCCAATACCAACAAGATAAAAGCACTTGTCCGTATTGGTGACCTAGACTTCCGTATTGCTGAAGGTGCAACACCTGACATCCAACTTAAAACATACTTCGTTTATCTAATGCAACTATATAAGGAATGATATTTATGGAAAACGTAGACTCATACCTATCACCTATATCACTTACCTGTCCAAACTGTGGTTATGTTTGGGTATTTACTGGGAACTGCCTCAACAGAACGACTTGCCCTTGTTGTAAAGGTGGAGTCACACTAAAGGTATGCGCTACAGAAGAAGCGTACGAACAACGCTTAGAAGAATTTTGTGAACTCATAACGTATATGCGAGAGGAAGGATTATATGAATAAACACCCTACACAGATAGAAGTAGTAAAAAAATCACTAAAACTACTCGATAAATGGCTTGCAGAAAAAGACATCACCGAATCAAGAGCGGAAGCCCTTATACGAGTAAAATCAAGATTTGATGATTATCATATCATGCTCAAATGCAAATGTGATGTTAAGAAATATGTGGAGTGGAAAGAATGAAAGAAGGAAGTAAGCAAGAACAGGACCAACAATCACGCCAAACGGAAGAGAAATTACCTGAAAGAGTTCGACATAGCATTGATAAGGTTGACGAAGCGTTAGGAATCAAGTTCTGGTTCACAAAGACCATCATTATGTTTATGCTTCTTATCGGTATTCTTATCTTTCTCGACACATATATCCAGTTTGATATTCTCATCATTGGTTTAACTGGCATCATTATAGCGCTGGTTTTCGGCTTTTTTCATGAGGTTATGCACTACTGGAAGGCACATCAGCTCGGCTACGAGGTTGAATGGTGGAGAACGACCTTTCGGATGGGGTTTAATGTTGATAGTGGAGACAGGTCAATGGAACAGTGGAACAGAGATAATAGGCAGATAGCATTAGCACCATACTATCTTGTGATACCTATAGCAACACTATTTCTAGTCGTTGGTCTCCTTTTTAGAGATTGGGGTGTTGTCTTAGGATGCTCTGCCACACTATTAATGCACGCATTCTCTTACACTAAAGAAGGACAAGAGGTTGTTGATTAGTGACATATGAAAAACTGTCGAGAGGATTAAGTCAGTCTGCACTTGCGGTATATAGAGAATGTCCATATGCATACAAACTACATTACATTGACAAATATCAACCTATCTTTTGGGACCCATCCATTCTTGACGTGGGGTCTTATGTTCACGAAGCACTCGACCGCTATTATAGACATCACTTTCTCGTTCATCCACAAGACAGAGACGACATACTCATCGAAACATATGATGAGCTGAAAGATGTATGGGATAAATCACTTACTCCTGAACAGTTAAACAAAGCGTATACGTGCCTTGAGAACCATGCAGATTGGGAGTATAAGCAGACCCAAAAAGGTATTCGTACAAAACCATTAACTGAAATTAAAATTGGAAGAAACGGCTTTTTCGGGATTCTCGATTATGTTGACCTCACAACGGACACTGTAATTGATTGGAAAACTGGCAAGTACCCATCACTCTCCTATAATTATCGGATGCAAGCAGCAATCTACAAAACCTTATACGAGAACAACTTTAACCGTAAACTGAGAAACCTTAGCTTCTTTTTCTTACACGGGAATGCGTGGAGAACAGTCGGTTTCGGCAAGGAAAAACAAAAGAAAGTTACCTTTGACGTATACGACCTTAAAAACCGAATTGCCAAATCATATGAGACAGGAGAGTGGCCTAAAGAGCCAAGATTGAAATCTGGTTGCAAAAACTGCCAGTACAATTATTATTGCCACATAATAAAAAAAGATTAAAAAACCATATAACCATTACAATAATAAGAGGTGGTGACATGACAGACAAAGAAAAGAGCGATGCATTAACGGACGAAGAAAGAGTAGAACTGTACGAACTGCGGAAAAAAAGAGTCGAGCAACTTGAAAAAGATATCAAGTCTCTCAAGCAGTATGTCGGTATTTGTTCGGATGGTATACTCACCAACAAGAAAAGAATAGAAGCACTAAATGATAAGTTAGAGAAAGGGGATAAATCAGAAGATGAAATTAATTATGTTCATTGAGGTAATAATATGAATGAAGAAATGGAAGTAACAAGAGTTTTTAAGTGGCACGCAGCACATAATCTATGTCTACCATATTCATCCAAATGTACCAACTTACACGGTCACACCTACCGAGTAGAAATTACCTTTGCCGGTCCTTTAAACAAGGAAGGAATGGTTGTCGACTTTGGTGAAATAGAAGAAATAGGACAAGAGGTCTCATTTGACCATCAACTCGTAAACGACATTCCCTATTTCCGTGAAAATAATCCAACAGCAGAAAACATGGTACTATACCTAAAGCAAGAGATAGAAAAATTATTAGAAGGAACAGAATATAAAGACGTTTATGTCAAACAAGTTAAGGTTTGGGAAACGGACAACTCATACGCGGTGAAACGATGGAAAAGAGCCTAAACATCAACAATATCTTCGAATCAATCCAAGGTGAAGGAAAGTACGCTGGAACACCAGTACTCTTTATAAGGACGGCAGGTTGCAACCTACGTTGTCCTTGGTGTGACACAGCCTATGCCTTCGGTGAAGGTGATAAGATGTCCGTTGACACTGTAGCTGAGAAGATAGACAAATCAAATAAGTTTGTCGTGGTGTGGACAGGTGGAGAACCTCTCATGCAAGGTCACCTCATCAAACAAGTGCGAAAGAAGGTTATTCCTGAGGTGGAGTTTCACGCAGAGACCAACGGAACCTATCTCAACGAAAACTTAGATGCCTTCAATTACGTTTGCTTCTCTCCAAAAAAAGAAATGGATGCAGCAAATGTACAACGCTATGCTAAAAAGCACCTCACAAACTACGACATCAAAGTGGTTACTGACTTGAATAGCGTTGGTTCCGACATGTTAAATTATGCAACAATGCTTATGCCCTTAACAACCTTTTCAAAGGATGACCAAAGAATCAAACGACGAGTGTGGAATTATTGCGTTAAGAAAGACATCAAATATACACCCCGTTTACATGTAGATGTGTGGGGTAAAGAGCGAGGAAGGTAAATATATATGCCCAGAATAGAGTTTAGAAATTTGGAAGAAGCAGAAGTTTGGATTAAAGACATTATCGTCTCATCCAATAAAAATTACCACGGCTACTTCACAGATAACAACGAACTTATCCTCATCCCAGGAAAGTCGACTCGACCAACAATTTACGGTCTCGTTTACTTTGCTGATTACACACAAGTAAAAAAACTCTTCGATAAGACATCAATACCTATCTACCGCTGTCATGAATATGAGTGGAATCCAGACCGAGGAATGAGTAAAGAATGATTGCAGTACGTAAGACAATTCGGGATATTGCGTTCGAGAAAGCGAAAGAGCGTAGTAACATCGACATTAAAAAGGATAGTGGCGAAATAGACGCAATTGCTGCGTTTGTTGAAAGAGCAACAGAAGACATGATTGATGGTATGCTGGACATGTTTGAAGATGGTTTAATAATTGGAAGAAGAGAAAAATGAGAACTATACGACAAATGGTATTTGATGAGGCAGAAGATTATAGCAACATTAATTTGAAGAGAGATGAGGAAGAATTAATAATTATATCCGACACAGCAGAATATATCATACACAACGTTATTACCTCAATGCTTGATATGTTAGATGATGGGATAATCATAGGAAAGAGAAAGCATGGCACGTAACCTATCATTCATACGGGACCACTATGTTGGTGCAGTAGTACACATGGTTACCATAATAGTTGCTTCTGTAGTGATGGCGTGGATAATGTATGTAATGATAGGGGAAATAGAAGACGAGCAAGATAGTAGAGTTGAAACGCTGACGTACCATAACAATTCTTTTATTGAAGTAATAGAAAGTAACGATGAAACTATACTTTTCTCATATGTAGAACCTAGTACCCTTGAAGGAGAATTTCTAGTAAACTTTCAAACAACGAATGAAGGTTTCTCTCTACCAATAGAACAGAAACAATCTCTTGATGATAAAGACTATCGAAAGGCATTCTGCTACACTAACCAAACCAACATCACTATAACTACAGCACTTTACAATGAAACATCATTTGATAATCTCAGCGGTCAATACATTGTTACATTCACAAAGAGCAGACTCACGTATCTTGAATGTCTCTCATCACTTGACTTGATAGAAAATCCATACCAGATATACTATAACTACTCATACAAGACCATTCCTTTTCAAGCACAACTTGTTTGTGATTAGAAGAAAATCAAAAACATTATAAACCACTCTCTTTTTATGTATATTGTAGGTGGTGAATTAAACGAAAAAGTGTTTTTGTCCCAAATGTAATTATACATTAAATTCAGACGATGATAAACTTTTGTGCAACGCAACGAAATGTCCTCAGTGTGGGGCATACCTAATGGAGCAATAAAAACATGAAATATCCACAGCAGTATACACTATCAAGTAATATAAACCAGCACTTTAACACCATCATGTCGTTTGTTCCGGAAGAAGTAACTATAGAGTACGGAAAGCAGAAATTCAAATATCATGATATTAAAACCTTTTCAGTTGCCCCATCATTTTGGAATATGTGGGATTGTAAGCACTGTGGTGCTTGCTGTCGCAGATATTATTTGATATGGGATGAAATATCAGCGTCGGATTTTAAGATAGGAACGAGAACATTTCCACAAATAAAGGTTAATGGTAAAAAGCATTTCATATTCGTTATCCCACCGAACCTATCAAAGAAGCATTGTGTTTGGGCAGAGGTTAAGGACGGACAAATCTATTGCAAGCATTATGAGCAGCGACCTCTTCTTTCTAGAATGCCTCACATGTTTATTCGACATCGAAGAGGAGAGAATGTATTAATCAAGAGACAATTTGGCAGGAATTGGGCGCTGGGCTGTAAAGCCACAGAGGAACCATTTGACCCTAAAAACATTGAAGAAGTGAATCTTCCTCACATGAAGATGATACAGCGAATCATCAAATCATATGACCTAAACACAGAAATTATTAATAACGTCATTGAGCTCATTAAAATGGTTATAGAGCGCCAGGAAGCACCGGAACAAGAGGTTGTTGTTTATGGAAAGGTTAATCCTGGGCAGATTTGGTTTAAACATTGGTTTAAGGAAGCATACAACTTGGACAAGTGGTTATAATGGTTACAAAAGATAAGACGTGGAGATTAGAACGCGTAGCCAACTTAAATGATAAAGACCTAGGAACTGGTCGACACGACAGGATGTGCTTGTGGTTTGCGGAAAAAGAAAATTACATGCAAGTGCTAAAAGACATCGGTCATTTGCCACGCAAAACCAACGTTAAATTTAACTTGCAATGGGAGGAACCAATCAAACAAGGAAACTATGTGATAGGGTTTCCGGACTTTCTCTTAACTGTCAACGATAAGAAAGAAAAGCAACCTCGTTACTATGTGATAGAAGTCAAACCAAAGATTGATTCTGTCGGCACGGTCATGCGACAACTCAAACTATACAAGAGTTACTTAAAAAATTTTCATCCTATTTTGGTCACAACGACGAAGAAATTCAAAAAGGTTTTTAATGACCAAGGTATTAGTTATTATGTCCTAAAAGAGAGAACCGACACGTTTACAGATGGAGATGAAATCGGTTTCGTGATAGAAGATAGTTCACCAGGCGAGTGGATAAGATGAATAAGAAAATAGTAGTTGTTTATAGTGGAGGATTGGATTCTACCGTTCTCCTTTATCAAGCAGTCGATTTACACGGAAAAGACAATGTGAAAGCAATCACATTTAATTACGGTTCACGACACAACAAGAAAGAAATAGAATGTGCTAAATGGAACACCAAACGCTTAGGTGTCGAACATCATATTTTTGACCTAGAAAACATCATAGGGCAGCACTTCCAATCAGCAATATTGAAGGGTGGAGAAAATGTTCCTCACGGTCACTATGCAGAAGAAAATATGAAAAAAACTGTTGTTCCACTTAGAAACGGAATCATGTTACTACTTGTTGGTGGTTATGCTGATTCCATTAACTTTAACGAAGTGTGGATAGCATCACACAGTGGGGACCATCACATTTACTTGGATTGTCGACCAGCATTCAACCGGCTAATGAATTTAGCAATCGAATATGGAACAGAAAATCGTGTTAAAATATCTGCTCCTTTTAATCACATGTATAAAGAGGACATTGTAAGTAAAGGACACCAATTAGCCGTTCCTTTTGAGCATACATGGTCTTGTTACAAAGGTGGAAGAGAACCTTGCTTAAAATGTGGAACGTGTCTAGAAAGAATTATTTCTTTTAGAAAAGCGAATGTAAAGGATTCTCTTTTAACAAAGGAACAATGGAAACAAGGATTAAAGAATGCACAAGGAATGAACTAAATGCCAAACCCTAAAGACCCAACAAAGTTTGAACAATACAGAAAAAAACAATCTGAAAATGCAAAAGAGCGTTGGAAAAATCCTGCTTATAGAAAAAGAATGATTGAAGCGATAAAAAAAGTAAAACAAAACCCTTTGCATAGAAAAAAATTGTCTCTTGCACAAAAAAAAGCACATCCAGTAGACCCAAAGAAACATGAAACAAAAAAGTGCCCTATTTGTGGGGAGATGTTTTCAGAATATAAATCTAATCATAGAATATTTTGTTCGAGAAAATGTTATAAAGTTGACTTTACAAATAGACATGCTAAAAAGTTTTCGGCTCTAGGAGTACAAAAAAGGAAACAAATTTTACAGCGAATGACAAAGAAAGAGAGAGAAGAATATATAAAAAAATTAATTATACCTACAGGTCAAATCAAGCCAACTTCTTTAGAGAGAAAAATGAAAAAAATTATACAAAAATATCATCTAAGTTATAAATATGTTGGCGATTTTAGTTTTATGATTGAAAGAAAAAATCCTGATTTTATTAATACTAATGGACAAAAAATATGTATAGAGGTAAGACATAAGGATGTTTGTAAATACTTGGACAAAATAACACCACAACAGTATGTTATTGATAGAGGTAATTCTTTCAAAAAATATGGATGGCATTGTTTGGTATTCTTTAATGATGATTTAGAAGAGGAAGAAGATGTTATTAGTAAAATTAGAATATTTGAAAATTATGTGAGAGCGAATTATAATGAAGCAAAAAAGAACAAAAGCTAAAAAGCATAGACCTAAAAGAGACATCACGTATAACACAGAAAAAAGACAGGTGCAAGATGCTTGGAAGAAGACAAGAATGTGTATCAAACGCTTAACAAAGAAAGGAATCAAAACAACAAAAGAAAATATTATAAAGCATACAACCTGCTTTGTTAACGAAGATGGAACAATAAAGAATCGGTTATGGAATGCGATGATTAAGCATTATAGTAAAGGTAACCTAGTAACCAGAACATATAAGCACTTTACCACATATCATTTGGCTGGATACGAACCTAACCTTGATACGTGGACAAAATAAATCTCAATCACTTGAGGTGGTGAGCAAAAGATGGAAATGAAAGATTGTAGAAAAGATTTAAAAGACAACGAGAAAATTCAAGACGCTGTTAAAGTTCTCCTAGAGGAAATAGGAGAAGACCCAAAACGAGAAGGATTAGTAAGAACTCCATACCGAGTTGCAAAGGCATACGAAGAATGGTTTTCAGGATATGATTTCACCGCAAAGGATGTACTTAACCGTCAATTCACGGAATCATGTGGTATTGTGGTAGAAGGACCAATATCATTCTTTAGCCATTGCGAACATCACATTGCACCTTTCTATGGAAATGCATATATTGCCTATATTCCAGACAAGCACGTTACCGGCTTAGACAAACTTGTAAAATTGGTCGAAATATATTCTCGACGGCTGCAAATTCAAGAGCGCTTAACTCAACAAATAGCAGACGGTTTGTATGATACTCTCGACTGTAAAGGAGTTATGGTAGTGGTTGTCGCTAAGCACTTGTGTGTTTGTAGTAGAGAAACCCGTAACGCTTCATCAAACACTGTGACCAGTGAAGTCCGTGGTATACTTGACGATGATTTAGGAGCAAGAAACGAAACACTTAAATTAATGGATATTAGTAAGGAAATCAAATAAAGGTGAAAAAATGACGAAAGATAATATACCAGAACCAGAGGATTATAAGGACCTTCAAGAAGGAATCAAAGACCTGAAAATAGAACCAGGTCTAAAAGCATTTGAGAATAAATATCAAGGTGAAGACTACTGGACAACCTTCCATACAAGTGAATTCAATGCTGTTTGTCCAAGGACTGGTTTACCCGACTTTGCAGAGATAGAACTGTCATACATTCCTGATAAACTACTCCTGGAATCAAAAGCAATGAAATTATATCTAACTGCTTATCGAAACGTGGGAATCTTTCACGAGCACGCTATAAACAAAATCTTTAGTGATTTTATTGATGTTGTAAAGCCGAAGCAAGCAGTTATCATCGGTCACTTTCACGCTCGTGGTGGAATTGATATCGAGGTGCAAAGAACATACGTAAGCCCTGACTTAGAAGAATAAACATCATAAATGTGTGTGATTGCAAGAAATGGGCAATTTAATAAACCTTCGTTGGTTTCGCATATTTTCACCTCGCTTGGTGAATTTCTCACTTGAAACAATCACACACAACTATTACATAAGGAGAATGACATGAAATATATACCAGCATCAAGTTTTGCCGTGTTGAACCTAACCGGTAAAGACGACAGAAAATTATATAGCGAGTATCACAAAAGTCCGAATTGGTGGGAACCAAATTCATTTTTTAAGCATAATACTATGTTGATAACAGCATTTTATGGAATGAATGACCCAGACTTTAGAGAAAAGTATCGCATACCTAGAAAAGGATTTGAATTAATGGGCGACTCGGGCGGTTTTCAACAGTACAAAGGTGACCGTGGTTTAGACCCTTTAAAAGTGCTTCGTTGGCAAGAGCACAACTGTGATATAGGTTTCTCATTAGATTTTCCACTACTATCCAGCGACGACATGAGATTAGTCCGTGCAAAGAACAAAATTAACATCAAAAACATTAACGACATGATTCCAAAAAGAGAAAATCACGACATGGGGTTCTATGCTTGTACTCACGGTTGGACAGAACAGCAAATAAGAGATGTCCATAAACAATTACCACACGACCAAATTGATGGGTGGGGTATTGGAGAATGCTCAGCATCGGATGACACACCAATAGGAATCATGCGGAGGATAGCGTTAGAATCCACATTAAATGTAAATAAGAAAAGAATGCACATTCTCGGTTGTTGTTCTCCTATTATGATTGGTTTTCTTGCGCTCGTAGAAGAAAAAGAAGGCATACCAATATCATATGATTCTACGGCATACTCGAACGGAGCAATGTATCGTTGGTATCACATTGACGGTGAGAAACGAGACAAGTATAGAATCACTGCAAACGAAGAGAAGATAAGTGAAAATCATAGACAGCTGGATGAAGCAGTTGTAGGAGAGATTAAGCCTATACCTGCAGGAGAAATAGAAGAATTATCTTGCGACTGTCCTGTTTGCACCCAATCAAACTTCCAGGACATGTTAGGAAGTGATAGTGAGGCAGGTACACTGATTAGTCTTCACAACATGTATAAAGAAGTACAGTTGAACGATAAATACACGAAAATGGCACAAGAAGGAACACTTATTGACCATTTACAAGAAAAGTTCGACAATTGGAAATACAGAAAAATGATTAAGGTAATTCGTGATTACTATCGAATGGATACGCAAGACTTTGTAAAAACGAAAGCGTATAAAAATAAGTATTATGCATCAAGGACAGGTAATTTGGATATTTGGACTGGTGATGATAAACCTGTTCAGATATTGAAGGCAAAAAAGCAGTTTGAAAAGCCAAAAACTAAAAAGAAAAAGGCTGTTAAGAAAGAAAAGAAGAAGGAGAACAAAGTAGAAGAGAAAGAACAAGAGATAACAGAAGAATACTTTGATGTCTGATATTATGAGCAAGTATGTTGTTTTTAGGGATAAAAAAGCATTTGTAGGAACAGTTGAGGATAAAGAAGGAAAAAATGTTCTTTTTAGCCCCTTGAAAGGAGAAGCATTCTGGATACATTACAAAAAATTAAGAGTATACAAAGAAGGAGCATGAAATGTTTCACGAGATACAGATAGCATTAGTAGTCTATAGAATCATGAAATATAAAGGATGGTTATAATGAAAGCACACCACAGTGAAAAGAGCGCAGTACTAGAAGTAGACATTGATATGATATCTGTTCTTGAAATGAAGGTTCTCCTGCACAACTATATTGGATATGTTGATGGAGACAAGAGGAAACTTAGATTGTTCCTTAATATAAAGGAGAAGCGAGCATGAGAATAACAGTCAAACAGCGATTAAGACAATTCAAAATAATACATTTCATATCCTTTTTATTCTTTGTCTCTTCTTTAACAGCACTCCTTATCCTTTCCATCCTCGACATTATCACGACACTGACACAAGTATTCATTACATTTTTCTTACTTATACTGTTTTTATCAATCAAAAAAGTAATTAGAGGAAAAGCAGAACTCCTCATCTTGCATACAAAGAATAAACTGCTTAAAGAATATGTAGAAAAAATTAATGGCGAGAAAGAACATGCCGAAACAGAACAAACCAAAAACACCAAAAGAGTTGGCTGAAAAAGAAGAAAAAAGATAAGTAAAGACCTCAGTCAGATTAGCAAAAACCTCATAGTATGCCAATATATTGTATGCATTCTGTCCATCTACAAAAGGATGGTTTCTTGTGAGTTCCATCCTTGCTAATCTGGAGGATATCTTTACATATCGAGGATACAATGAACACATATCAAAAATGTAGAGAATACGATATACACTATTGCTGTTTCAAATGTAAGTTCAGTTGTAAGAAGCCATTCGCAGATTGGTCAAGAAATGTTCCTTGTTACGAATTCTGTCAATACTACGAAGAACCAGAATATCCTGAGCAAGCAAAGATAAAAAGGTGGTTAAAGTTACATGAGAAGCGATGATGAATTAGTATGTAAACACTGCGGTTTCATCAAATCAAGATGTAATATGTTCAACAAAAATATTTGCATCACCTGTCAACAGAAAAAACTAAATAAGGAGAACAAACAATGAAGCAACTGAAAATTGGATTTACCGGTACGCATGGAACAGGAAAGACAACGGCAGCATTCATTTTAGCATCACAATTAAAGAAGAAAGGATACGATGTTCAAGTTCTTTCTAATACAGCACGTTCTGCTCCATTACATCTTCCTATAAATGAGGAAGCAACGAAGGAATCACAATTATGGATTTTTTCTAAAATGCTTAAACAAGAACTAGAATCAAAATCACAAATCGTTATCTGTGACAGAACATTATTGGACGTTCTAGCGTATACAAAGAACGCTTGTAGTACAACCGCTGAGCAATTGGAGACCTTCGTCCGTAGATATATGACAACCTATGATGTTATCTTTTATATGTATCCAAGAGAATCGTATCTCAAGGATGATGGAAGAAGGAGTATAAACCTGTCATTCCAGAAAAAAATAGAAGAAATAATTGACCAATACATCACCTCAATGCACATCCCAGCATTGGATAAAACGGAGGAAGAGCAAGAGGAAAAAATATTATCTCTTCTAGGGAGTAAATGAAATGGAAACATCACACCTACTAAAATACATAGTTGTATATGAGATTATTCTTGCCGTGATATTTGTAGGGGCTTTCCTTTTCTTTGGAGAAGAACAGCAACAAGAGTCAGTGTATAAAAATGCTGAAGAAACAACATATGGACAATTATCAATGAATCTTGATGAAGGTCGTTGTGTTGATGAACTTTCTTTTAACATTACAGATTATGGATTAAAAGATTCAAGAATATATATCATCCTTTTTCCTGAAGAAGAGAGAGAATATAGAAAGGAACTTATACAAGGACAAAATGTAACCATTAGTGATGCTCCATTTTTACCAATTAACGAATCCACCGTAATCCCCTATCAAATATTGATAATGACGGATAGTGATATAGATGGGGGAACATATATTGGTGGAAATATGACATTTAGAGTACGTGATAAAGATGATAATGTGTGATATCTGCGAGAAAGGAAAAGCGAAAGTATTCAAGTTTGAAGATGGTAAGATGATTAGAATGTGTATTGACTGCTATAGAAGACGGAGTGCACAGCAATACAATTACAAAGGGAAACTTCCGACTGACCATGAATAAGAAACTCCTCTTTTCCATTATCAAGATTAGTGGAACAGTATTAATGTTCTTCATAACCTTGGACATGTACGTTATTGTTTTTCATGCATGGATGTACGGTCATAGCGTAAACGTAGAATTCAATGCTTTTGCAGAAGCACAAGTTGAATATGTTCTCTTTGCATTAGCATTTCCTGTTATTATAGCATCACTTATCCTTCGCGTGAGAGACTTTAGAAGAAAGAGAGAATAAATTCAAAACCTTTAAAAATAACAAACCATTTATCATATTAGAAGGTGTGAGGAATGAGCAATATAGATGACTTTGGTAAAGATTTTAGACAGACAGGAACAGTTTATCTTAAGGAACAAGTATTAAACGCGACATATAAAAGATACAAAGGAGAAATCAAATATTTTACGAATTTTGTTCGCGTGAGAACAAAAGAAAAGAAAACAGTTGATATTCCATACACTAACATAAACATCATCGAGATAAACGAAAACCCTTCGTTAGAGAGATATTGAGATTTAGGTGATATCGGGTGAATGGTATTGATAGGAGGAGTATTCTAAAATGACAAAAGGGGAGAGTGCAAAACAAAACGCAGCAATTTACATTCGTGTTTCTACTGCAGAGCAAACGGAAGAGAGCCAGGTAGAACCTTGTAGAGAGTTTTGTGAACAGAAAGGGTATAATGTTATAGGTGTATATGCCGACCATGCTCGTTCTGCCTATAAAACTGTTAGAAGGAAAAAATACGAAGAAGTTATGGAGTTAGTTAAAAAAAGAAAGATTAAACATGTTATAGTATGGGCTTTAGATAGATGGACTCGTAGAGGACCACAAGAACTGAAGAGCAATATAGAATATCTTGCCACGTGTGGTGTTCAAATTCACTCAGTAAAAGAACAGTGGTTAGAAAGTATCAACCTTCCAGGTTCTATAGGTATGGTCGTTAGAGATTTCTTCTTTGGTATGATAGCATGGATGGCTGAGGAAGAGTCTAAAAGAAAATCAGAAAGGGTACGGGAGAGCAAAAAATTTCAGAGTGCTAAGAAGAAAGGAACAGTTGGAAGACCTGGTTTACCGGAGAGGGCAAAAAAAGATATAATAAAATATCTAAAAGAAGGGAAAACATATGATTGGATTCATCAAAATGTTACCTACAAAATTAAGTACGGGAAGATAAAGCACGTAAGCCCAGCAACGATTAGCCAAATTAAGAAATCTAGGTTTAGAAATGGTGAAGGAAAAGATTAACCTATTCAAACATCTCAAATCCACACTATGGTAAAGAGTGGTTAGATAAACAAACAAAGGACATGATATTATGGATGTACCGCTAATAGTAGACCCAATCGTCAAATACGGAAAAGAGAAATTCAGGATATGGTATAATGGACAAGTGAAAGAAGTAGACTGTCCTCTCAAACCATATTTTTATAGCGACAGAAAGTTAGGCATTGAAACAGCAGTAAAAGCAACAAAGGTAAAAGGAATAGCATTATCAGACTATATGGAAAAGACATTTTACAAATACGAGTTCCAAACAAGAGATGACCTGAAAAAAGCAAAAGGAGAGCATACCTTTGAAGACAATGTTCCTTTTATCCTTCGTCATCGTATCGATATACCAAAAGTTTTCAGACGTTATCCACACAAAAACCCCATCAAATTTTTATTTCTAGATATAGAACAGTTCACTAAGGAGGGTGAAATGTTCCCAACATATGACGACCGCATCACTGCTATATCCTGGTGTGGTAACAATAGAAATATCATGTGTGGTTACCTTAAGAAGGACACCATGTCGGATAGAAAACTTCTTGATAAATTCCTTCAATGGTATGAAGACTATCAACCTGACGTTATTGTTTGTTATAATAAATCGTATGACATCGTCACTTTACTTAAAAGATGTCAAAAGAATAGAATAGATACAGCACGCTTTGCTAAATCAAATCAGAAACCATATATTGGAGGCAAAGCAGACATTCACATTGACGGTGTTGTTATTTACGATGCATTTGAATCAGCACAAGCAGACCAATCATTGACAGGTAATGTAGTAAACCGTGGATTAAAAGAAGTATCAAACTGGTTTGGTTTTAAGGAGAAGAGAAAACCGTTAACTCCTCAAGAAATGACTAAGTTTATAGGAACAAGAAAGCTTGTCGAATATAATAAGGATGATGTGCGTAGATTACTCACCGTATTCGATGTATATTGGACAAACATAGAATTCAATGCTAATGATTTAAGTATTCCTTTGAGTGAAGCAATCTACATGAACATTACTGACCTTGGTCTCATTGTAGAGGGTGATGCGTTTCGTGAAAGAAACATCATAGCAGATGGAGCAAACGAAGATAGGTTTCCGGAAATCTTTAAAAGGAAAAAAGGAAAAGAAGAACCAAACTATCAAGGAGCCATCGTTGACATCTATAGAACTGGTGTCTTTGAACCTGTCTTTAAAGCAGATTACTCTTCCATGTATCCTACCATCATGGCGTCCTTTAACTTATCACCTGACACCACATCATTATTACATTATGCTCCTTTATCCGATTTTAAGATAGAAGAAGAAAAAGACTCCTTCATATATCATATTCCTGATAAAGCACTACAAAAGACAATGGTAATAAAGGTATCAAAGCAACCTGGTTTCGCTGCCGAAATCGTACAACGGTTCTTAGACGAAAGAGCAGAGTATAAGAAGGCATGGAAGCAAACTGGTAATAAGAAGTTTAAAGCTCTATCCGACAATCGTAAGGTCAAGGCAAACGGTGGAATGTATGGTATACAAGGTTCTGCAAAGCACGCTTTTGGTTTTGCGCCTATCGCAATAGCCGTTACAGGAATAGGACGCCAGTGTGCCCAACTACTTATGGATGTATTAAACGAATTATCATCTAATTCCGTCATCGAAACAGATACAGATGGTGTATATTATACAGCAGAAAACGTAAGTGAAGAGCAAGTGATTAAGCGATTCCAAAAAAGGTTAGAAGAAAAATTCCCTAAAAAACTTAAGCTCTCAATAGATGTAGACAGTTATGATAAAGGATATTTTTACAAAGCAAAGAATTATGTTCTCAAGAAAGGAGACAAACTCATCTTCCACGGTGGTGCTATGAAAGCAAGCAGCAAAAACGACCTTTCAAGAAACCTTATTTATGATTTAGCAGAAGCCAAGTTTAGCGAAGAGGATACAAAACCAATCATTCGCAGGTATAAACGGTTAGAGTTCCCATTAGAAGACTTCGCGATGAGTAAAAGGATGGGTATGCATTGGAAACAATATAAAAGACCTGAATCTACTATTGTCTGTCGGTTAGCAAAAGACGCGGAAGAATTTATGGGACGTAAACCTGAAATAGGTAATCAATACCATTACATTAAAGCACTACATGATTTCAAGTTATTAGAAGTTTCCACAAAGCAAGATATTGATAGAAAATACTACGAAAAGCAAATTGATAAGATAGTCAAAATGTTTGATATAGAACCTGCTGCTCCTTCTCTTAAGAAATGGGGTATATAAGTTTAAATATCAAGAAATACATTGTATAACTAAAAGGAGAAAAAAATATGACAAATAAAAAAAGTCCTTTCAAAGTATACAAACCAAAAATGTATACTGAGGAAGATATCCACAGTGGTTGGAAAAGTAAAGGAAAGAAAACGGAACAATCAAACTTAGATGCTTTTGGTCTTAAAATGAATAAAGGAAAAAAGCGTTCCGGTAGTCTTAATCTTCCAAATCCACTAGGTATGAAGCAGGAACCACAACAAGAACCCGAACAGGAAGAAGAGGAAGAACCTTTCTGGTCAGCAGAGGAATGGGAGGATTGGGCAATTAGCATGTATGAAAATGTTAAAGAATCACGGAAGTATCTTCCTGAATGGGTAATCGAAATAATGGAAGAAAACGAGTAGGAAATATGCGTTCAATAAAGGAATTCGTTGGTAGCAATAATTTCAAGACTGTTCAAACATTAGTTAACTGGATAAACGATTGCTACAGAAATAAAGATAGCGTTGATTCCAATTATGCCATTCTACAAGGAGACTCTGGTAACGGAAAGACATTTCTTGTTCAGTTACTTGCAGATGTTTTTCATTTGCAACTCTATAGAATAACACCATTCGACATTGAGAGCGGAGCAACATTGGGTGATATTTTCAAATCAATTAACGTAACGACACTTGAAGGAAAAGCACATAAACTTATACTTGTAGATGATTATGATGACTATCAAAGCAGATATAAAAAGAAATTAAAGAAGATTGTTGATATCTCAAAGTATCCTGTCATTTTTACAACACGGTTCTTTCCTTCTGATAGAACATTTGTCAACGGAAGTTTGAAGGGACCAAGAGGTCGTTTATTGAAAGTAGAAAAACCTTTAAGAAGCGAATTGGTAAGACATCTCAAAAAGCAATCTACACTCACAGAAAAAGAATTAAATCACATTGTAGAAGAATCACTTAGTACAAGAAGTGCTATCCTATCAACACAGAGCAATGCTATTAATGATACGCTAGACCCTTGGCGTAGCAAATATCATTTTCTACAAACCATACAAGATAGAGAGTTGCAAAAATTATTAGATAGAAGAGATGTTCGCGTTATTTTTCGCGCTTTACATAACTATGATGAGAAAGGGCTTGCCGTTATGGAGCGTTTCGCTGACTTTGACTACAGGTTATGCGCTAAGTTTGAAAGGGTTGAACGGATTTCTGGAATAGACCCTTGGTTCGTAAATCACATGGAAGAGCCTATAGGAGACGTTAATCTTCAAACTGTTTATAAGGAGTACAAAAAGAAGAAATCTTCTAAGAAGAAAAGCAAAAAGAAAACATTAGGAGATGTAAAGAAACAAAAAGTCAAAAAAGGAAATGGAAAGAAAGTCGTAAAAGCTGATGATTCTTCTTCTCTTAACAAATGGTTCTAGAAAATCAATAGTTTTAAATACCTTTATACCATTTGATATATTAAACAAATAAGAGAAGGTTACATGAATACAAAATCAGCGTATGCATCAATGGTTTTACTTATTTTTATTAGGAATGTTGACATTCCATGCGACAGCATCACAGCAGTTATGCGTTTTGCAGATAAACAGTTACAAGTTTTAGGAATCAAAAATGACCTATCAGAATCCACTAAATACTCGGTTGTCAAAGACTTATTAGAAACAGGTATACTTGTTAGTAAGACAAGAAAGAATGGAAAGAAGCATAAGGTATTCTTATCTAAGAAAATAAATACATATATTCATGAACTGATAGAATCAAAACAAGGGTGATGTATTTTTGAAAACAGTCAAACCTACAAGAAAGAAGAACCGTTGGTATGAGGAGATATCACTGCCAATAACCAAACTTAGAAGGAATGCTGGAGTCTATATCATAACGATACCTAAAAAAATTGTTAAAGAACATAACCTTAGAAAAGGGTCATCTGTACATCCTTTCTTATTAGTGCGTCGAAGATTTCATAAAGATGAGTTGCCTGAAAATGAGGAATGGGTAAAACTGTCAAAGAAAGAGCGCCTTCAATTCGAGGCGTGGAAAAGAACAAGAGAATAATACATATATTGTTTAAAATTTAAACATAAAACTAATCAAAAGTTAAAGATTGATTATATGATAGATATATGTAGTACCAAAAGTTAAAGACTGATACTACGTATATTATTGCGTACAATGTACAAGAGAAGGGCACTTCAGTGTCCCTTCTTCTCAAGAGTGTGAAAACATGAAACATCTCAAAGACATATATGACAGTATGAATGAAAAGCAGAAGAAGACAATACGATTTATACCTAGTGTTGCCCTTTACATGATTATTATAGTGTACCTTTCTGGTTTTCAGCAGACAACCACTGACCTTATATTTTTTATCATTATAGCCTGTGTCCTTGCATTTTTGCTCTTTTTCCTACCTAGAGATAGCCTTTTCAAAAACAACTAGTTCTTCCTCAATCCTCGAAATTTGAGTGATTTTATCACACAATTGAAGATAAGCGAAGTTAAATACGTATAGAGACGGAGGGGTTTGAAGGTTGTATCCCATATATATAAATATAGACACCCACAATGTAGTAATATGATGAAAAAGAGAATTATTCAGGCACTTTCGGAGCGCCCAAGAACAATACATGAACTCTCTCTTCTATGTAACAGTCCTGAATCTAGCATCAGGGCTCGTATATCTGAACTCCGCCGTGATGCGTTTCAAATTAAAACGGAACAGCGACCAGCACACTATTACGTTTTAGACCCGAAAAGGACCAATGCCCAGAAAATCATTGATTGGTTTGAAGAAAAGAAGCTCTTTGGTATTAGCATTGATATAGGTGAAATATCAACTGAACTTGATATCCCTAGAGAAGAGACAGAAAGGGCAATATCAAATCTCTTCGACCGCGGTTATCGTGTTACACAAATAGCCAAGGACAGAATTATAATGCGTAAATAATTTTTCTGAGATTATTTAAAAAACTTTTTAAACCTATTACACATTATCGTATTAAGAGGTGTGTGAGAAGGTGGTGAGCACCTGAAAGATGGAATGGGGGTGTCTTCGAGCACCCCAAGTTCCCCATTTTGACATGCATCAGGAAATATCTCCTTTCTCTCTTTTCATCTATCATTATGTGTGGTGAGTATGACAGAACGAGCAGACCATTGTTACAAGTTAATATCACAATACCTTGAAAATAGCCCAAAAAGGCATTTTACCGTATCATTTTTACAAAAACAGTTTATCCTTATGAATCCATGGGAAATCGCTCATACGCTCCGTAGACTACACGAAAATGGAAAGATTGAAAAAAGAACCAAATCAACCTGGAAGATACTATGAAAGTAAAAAGATTCTACATCGTCCGTTCGATAGGAGACCTAATACAATTCCACAAAGCACATCCAGAAAAAGAGAATATGGCAATCATAACCATATCTGACCGTGATTACGGTTACGATTTTCATCCAACACCACATTACTCGTTCTCCTTCAAAGATGTGTTTAACGGTGAAAAAGGTTTCATCACTACACGAGAAGCCATGAGAATAAGCGATATCATACCAGAACTACACGATAAACAACTTATCTGTGTTGCCTGCGACGCCGGTATCTCAAGGAGCCCAGCGGTTGCAATGGCAATAGCCGACCAATTAGGTGATGAAAAAGAGAAGCAAAACATCAAATACACACACCCACATTTTAACCTTTCTATATACGAATTCATAAAAGAAACAATCAAATCTTGAGATACGGGTTCAATTCCTGTCGAGGGCATATATAGTTTACGTGTAAAATATATATTCTATATACACAAGGCCAATATACTTCCTTAAATAAAATAATAATGGTGATATCAAAATGAGTTGTAGTAGTTATAAGGAACTGAAGCCAACTGTTCGTGTAGATGACTTTCATCTCACAACAGAAGATAGACACATGTCCAAATTTCCAGGTGCTGCTGGTGTCTTATCATCAAATATAAATGTTGACGGACAGAACCTAAAATACGATGCTCCTATCTCTAAAAAAGGAAATATAGGAAATGGATTCTTAAGCGATTAATCTTTTCCTTTTTTTCTTTTTCAAAATAACATAAAACTTAAATACCTATCATTCATATGTTTTTATAGAGGTAAAATATGATACTATGGTCATTCCTATCAAGTTTAGGAGAGCTCAGTTCCTTGCGGAACTAATGCACACGCCATAGTATCTTACCATCCCATCTTTTTGAAGCCAACGTACCCAAGTGGTCTAAGGGAGCGGGGTTAGAACCCGTCTATCTGCATTGCCCACATGACAGAGCGGAAATGTACTTCGTTCCTGCCATAGAAAAGCATAATATATAAATATGTCTAAATCATATGTATTATAAGAGGTGCGGGACTAAGATTTAAATCTTTTTTTATCATTTTACCGCGCCTCCTCCCTCAACCCGTTAAAACCTATAATCCCTCATCGCTCCATACATTTTTCTATCTATTAAATTTTTCATAAACTTTATAAATATATAATCATTTTATGTTTACGGTAAACAAATAATTAGAAAGGGAGATTAAATGACATCAGATAAAGAAGTGAAAGCACAACGACAAATAAACGTAGATATTTTAGGAAGAGGAAAAGAAGAAGTAACCGTACAAAACGCACAAACCATCGGTGAATTGCGTTCTATCCTCAATCTAGACAAAGATATACAAGCAATGAGTAAAGAAGGAAAAAAACTTACCGACAGTCAGTCAGTAGATGACCTAGACGACGTATACTTTGTACCTAACGTCCAAGGTGGAGCATAGTTGAGAGTAAGTACAATCGTTGCATCTCTTATAACACTATGCATCATTGTTCTTTTTGCTTCTATAATAATACTTGTAGTATCTCAAACACTCGAGGAAGTAGAAAGTGAGGAAAAACTATCAAGCCCAGATATTCCTATTGGTATTATTTCCATCATATTACTCCTTGGTCTTTTAGGACCGGCTATTGCCGTTTTATATAACGGTTACAGAGAATCTGAAAGAGAAAGACTCCGTGAATTTAGGATGCAACGAGACCGAGAACTTGCTAGTTCGATACAAAGAAGTTTAATTATTCAACGACAGCGCATAAGAGAACAGCAAATAATAAATAAGCAAAGAGAAGCACAAAAAAGAAAAGCACTTTTAACACAAACATTGGAATGTAAAACCAAACACGAAGACGAAGTCTTACGAGAATTCATTCCTGGAGATGGTCTCTTTGATATCGCGGTCACCAAATTCGATGTTCCTTCCTTTGCAGAGCAAGTAGAGACAATCAAATCTCTCAAGCAAGTGATAACCTTTGACCCAACAACGAAAACAACAACGCTAAACCTTGGCTCTTATGGAATGTACGAAGTGGTCATAGAGAAAAAACCTAGAGCAAAGAGAACAGACCCTTTACATGTTTCACATGATAATCCCTTTATCAATAGCTATTCAAATACATTATGCCTAGGAACAATAACTGACTTCTATGAAGAAACATTCAGAAAAGGAAACTATCACGAGTGCTTACGAATAATTATTAAAATACTTTCTTCAGATGATGATTCTGAGGGATACAGGAGTTGGTCAGATTGCAAATAAAAGAAATTGTACTCAAAAAAATACAAGAAGAGAAAAACAATCATCCCGAAACTGAGTTTGGTGGATACCTACTCGTCAAAGATGAAACCATTTACGACATCATTTTTGATATAGATGAAGAGCAGACCAATGCAGGGTTCGTTCAATTCGATGTTAAGCAAATCATAAAATTACCTGAAAACAAAAGAAAGCAGGTTCGTGGTTGGTTCCATGAGCACCCCATCATTGGTATGTCAAGGCAAGATACACAGACGACATCATTATTAACTAACTTGTGGGGAGAATGTTACACCTTAGTCCTTCAACAACCAACAAACCAGTTGCTCTGTGTTAAGACAATTAAAGGCATTCCTATCAATCAAGCATTTAACTTCTTTGATAAATCACCGCAACCTACAACAATCATTACTGAGAAAGAAGAATTACAAATGGAGGATGAGAATGGCGAGACCAAATATTTACAGAAATCAAACTGGTTTGCTAAACTCTCGACAGTTCGACTATCTTGAAATAGCAATTGTCGGCTGCGGTTCAATAGGTAGTTTCCTAACACTAGGTCTGACCAAACTAGGTTTTAAGAATTTTATCCTTATCGACGATGACAAAGTAGAACCACACAACATTCCAACTCAGTACTATGAGGAAGACCAAATTGGAGAACAAAAAGTAGAAGCACTTTCTGATAATCTTGAAGGTGAATTCACCTGTTATCCTCAAAAACTCTTCCCAACAAACAAAATCAATGCCGACGCCGTTTTCATTTGCGTTGATTCCCTTAAACAGCGAAAAGCAATTGTAAAAGCCGTTCTTGATTCCTACGAGCAGTATGGCAAACCAAAACTTATCATAGACGGAAGAATGCATAGGCTTGTATTTCGTGTATTTACCATACCTATTAATCAGCACAAGATTCTTCAACAATACGTCCAAAGTACACTCGAAAAAGAATTTGAAGGTGCCTGCACTGAAAAAGGAATCATACAAAACATCTTTGGCGTAACAGCCCTGATGATAGAACAATTCAGGAAAGTCCTTACTGGACAAGACTTCCACGCAATCATAAACTTTGACCTTGAACACCTAACATCCATTAGTTCGCAACCGACAACCTCCAAGAGGAATAATAATGAGAAAACAAATCAAGATTAAAAAAGAAGCAACTGTGAATAAATTTTACTGTGACTGCTGCGGAAAAGAATTTCATTGGGGTATATGTGCAAACCAGTTCCATAGTTGCTGGGTTTGTGGTAATGAAATGTGTGATGATTGCCGTAGACAATCACCTGTTGACAATGACCAAGACTGTTGGCATAGAGCACACGATGAAGAAAGATTTATCTGTAAGGATTGCGAAAAGACATTTTCTCCTTATGCTAAGAAAATGAATCAACTTTGGAATACTTATTTAGAAGAGAAAGATAAAGTTCTTAAGCAATATCGAGAATTTAGGAAGCAAGAAAAGAAAAAGTGACCAAATAACTATTAAAAAATCCATTACTTATTTATATAGAATATATCTATATAAGTATATAGAGGTAACGAAAATGCCCATAATTAAAAAGCGAGGTGGATTAAATAAAAGGAAAAGGAGTATCATATGAACACAGGACAAATAAACGAAAAGAACTATAAACAAATATTCGATGTCTGTAAAGAAGTACAGAAAGATTTACTTGAGAAAGAAAAGTATACAATAGACTTTCTAACACTCAAGAAATTGATACAAACGAAATATCCAAACATAAAAGAAGAAACAATACAGCGAGCATTAGACGATATGGAACTCAAAGGATATGTCATCTCGACAATTTAAAACGAAAGGGAGTAGAAAGGATGAAACAAGAACTAATATCTTGCATGGACCAAGAAGAAAGGAACGCTGTTGAACTCTTACAAAACTTTGGAATTAAAAGAAACGATGCAAAAGTAACAATCTTCTTTCTTTCCAATGAAAAAGCAACATCACCAGAAATAGAAAAAGCAATGAACATGAGACAGCCTGAGGTCTCTCTAAGTATGAGAACCTTAGTAAACGAAGGTCTCATAGACCCTGTCAAAAAACCTACATCAACAAAAGGAAGACCTAAAATCTTATATACGAGGACGTGTCCTTCTTCTGATTTTTATAAATTCTTTTTAAGCAAAGCAGAGGAAAGGATACGATACCTCCAACAGCAACAGCATAAATTACAACTGCTAATGGGTAAACTGTCCTAAACTATTAAAAATACCAAAACCTTTATATACCTAATACCACATATTCTATTATGGTGTATTAAAGTGACAGGATTTAGACCCAGCAAATACCAAAAAAGGATATACGACTTCATTAAAGAAGAGAAAGGAAATGCAATCGTAGAAGCAGTTGCCGGAAGCGGTAAGACGACAACCATCGTCGAAGCAACCAAACTTCTTCCAAAGAATAAAAAATCAATATTTGTAGCATTTAACCGTTCCATTGCTCAAGAATTGCAACGTAAACTACCAAAGCATGTAAAAGCATCAACCTTACATTCATTTGGTTTTTCATTATTTTTTAACAGCAGCAATTGTCAAGTAACCCCAGAAGTAGACGCTGACAAACTTTATCGCATCACCCGAAAGGTCCTTGAAGCGACCAGCATGGAAAACCCCCGCGTTTATATCTCAGGATACATGAATATCATTTCAAAACTTAAAGCAGAGTTATTACCTCCTACAAATGATTCGATAGACTATATTATTGATAGATATAATATTGTAGTCGATTTCCCAATACGCTTATCACTTATCCGCTCCATCTTAGAGGAAAGCAAACGAGACCTAGCAACTATTGATTACGATGATATGATATGGCTTCCACTCGTTCTCAATTTTTCTTCACGAGAATACGATTGGGTTTTTGTGGATGAAGTACAAGACCTAAACAAATCCCAATTTGAACTTATCAAAAAGATGTGCAACGGTCACACTCGAATCGTAGCAGTAGGAGACAGCCGACAGTCCATCTATGCCTTCCGAGGAGCAGACACCAATTCAATGAGGAACTTCAAAGAATATTTCAAAGCGAAAGAACTTCCACTATCAATTTGCTATCGATGTCCTTCCTCCGTTGTCAACCTAGCACAGCAGTTTGTCCCTCAAATCGAAGCATTTGACAGAGCACCAAAAGGAACCGTAGCCCACATCACTGAGTCCGACCTTAACCAGAAAGCCAAACCTGGTGACCTTATCATTTGTCGAACCAACGCACCATTGGTTAAAGTAGCATTCTCCTTCATCAGACAACACCGTAAAGCAATTATCCGTGGTCGAGACATCGGTAAAAACCTTATCAAAATCGTAGAAGCAATGTCCACGAGCGACATCGACCTTTTTACAAAAGAAGTTAACCGAGAAATCACAACCCAAACAGAAAAATTAGCAAAGATAGAGCGCGGAGAATTACCCCGTAAGCAAAAATCTTCCACCGTCAAAAAAATTGACCAATTGGAAACCATCTTAGCCATATCAGAAAATTGCACCTCACTACCGTCACTCAAGCAAACCATCAAAGATATCTTTTCCGATAAAGAAGAAGGTATTATACTTTCCAGCGTCCATAAGGTGAAAGGTCTCGAGTCCAAACGTATTTTCATCCTTTACTACAACGAGCTCATGCCTCATCCGATGGCAGAGACCCAAGAGGAGCAGCAACAAGAAATAAACATCAAATATGTAGCAGTGACCAGAGCAAAAGAAGAACTTTACTTAGTCGACCAGGATGTGGAATAAACATGAATTATTCTAAATTAAAAGTAACAGAAATTGTCCCATCTGATGTAGACCCATCAGATGCTCTTATCTATTTTGATGACGGAAACTATATAGTTATCAACGCTGACCAAATGGAAGCAATTAAAGAATACTACGAGGAGGACTAAAAATGAAAGTAGACATTCCTGATGATATGCTTGAAGAACTAAATTATTGGTTTAAAAAGAATTACGCTTTAGATTTTACTCCAAACGAAATTGGAGAATTAATAGAGAATTATATCTATCTTAACAAACGGATTGATGTAATTGAAAAAGCAGTAAAAAAAATAGATTTTGGTAAGGAGGACTAAAAGATGAATTATAAAGATGGGAAAAATATTGTAATGGAATTAGTAGAAGATGGTGACCATATAACCATTAATGGATTAATTGAGAATTTTGGTTGGAATATTACTTTTGCAAAGGATGTTATTAATCAGTTAATCAATGAAAATAAGGTTACTGACCATGGCGGTAGAATCTACAAAAAGGAGGACTAAATAATGAATCAAAAAATCAAAGACATTGATGATGGTCAACCAGCAATTGGTGCTAAAGTTGAGGAATTAGGCTTCCTTAAACGTGATGAATTCTATCATCTCCTCGGTCATGAGTTCAAACATGATTTAGATGGTGAATATTATGCCATTATAATAGTGAAAGGGAAGAGCGGAAAGAAATACAGGATAGAAGCGAACATCAAAAACATAGATGAACTGGAGGACTAAAAGATGAGAAAGTTTGAGGATATTATCTGCCCTAAATGTGGTGGTATGTTGGAAGATGTTAAACATAAAAGGAAAAATCATACATGGATTAATCTATACTGTCCAAACTGTAACATCGAATGGAGGGTTTAGAATGAAAATGACCAAATCCAACCTCATCTTTGAAATCGAAACAATGTTAAGAGAAACACCAAAACTCAACCTTCTACTCCCAAACAAATCATGGAAACAATTACCAAAACAAGAAATGGGCGAACTTTATCGAATGATTCACAACCACCAAATCGACATGGAGGACTAAAAATGAATGAAGAAGAGTTAATGAGTGAAGTAAAATACTGTAAAAATTGTAAAGGAATACCAGTAGTAGATGGCGAAGATTATTGTTTGGATTGTCTTAAAGACATGGAAAAAATGCAAGAGGATGAAAATGGAAACGAACAATGGTATAGATTTTGCCCATACTGCAAAAAATGGTTCCTTGTACAAAATGGACACAGGTGTTGGTAAATGAAATATTTAATCATTAAAAAGCAATCTGGAATTGATTGGGTTACAATTAAGATACCACTCGAAGAAGTAATGGAAAGCGATATTGTATCACCCTATGAAACAGAGGATTCTAAAGGGTGGGCTGTAAAAGCATATATGGAGGAGGACTAAAAATGACAACAAAGTATGAAACAAGATTTAGATGTCCCAAGTGTGGAGAACAAATGATTAAATCTTATCGACCGAACCATTGGACTAATATCTATACTCCTCGTTTATATTGTAGCAATCCAGAATGCAGTTTTCAGATATATCCAAATTCGAGAGAAGAGCAAAAGATTTTCGATAAAATGATGACTTTATTAATCAGGGAGGACTAAAAGATGAACAAACAAACCAAAAACAAAATCTCAAAAATCATAGAACAACTAGAAGAAATTGAGACGGAAGAAAGAGAAAAACGAGAGAATGCTCCTGATAATCTTTACTACTCAGAAAGATACGAACATATGGAAGAAATCGCTGATTCCCTTTGTGAAGCTATTGAACTTTTAAGAGAAATTGAGGAAGACTAAAAATGAATGCAAAAATTGAAGGAAAAATTGAGATTCTTATGAGCCAAGAGGATTGGGAAGCAACAAAAAGACATCCAATGGAAATGAACATTAACGGTATTGATGTTGTTATAAAATGTAAAGAAACAACAATATTTGAGGAGAACTAAAAATGCCCAAACCCAAAAACTGGAAACGCGTAAAGGACCAAGAGTTTGATAGACTCAAATCATACCTCCCTCCTTTCGACGATATCCTCCTTTGGACAGACGGAAATCAAAACTATGTAGGAATCATCAAATTCGGTGGTATGCGAAACGAAGGGGGAACGCCCTACAGCGAATACGCCTACGATGTATTCTCCGTTAAGAATGGTGATTGGTCTCGTGTAGACGACTTTATAGATGAGGTATACTCCTGGCAAAAAGCAGAAGACTTATCATATTATCACATGCGAGAACTGAGCGGTAAAAATACTGTAGAAAAGAAACCAAAATACAACGTATATTGCCCAAACGGTCACTGGGAAAGAAAATACTATGTAAAAGGGAAAACAATTAAAAGAATCAAATATGCCCGCTGTCCATACTGCGTTCATAAACTTATCCTTGAAAACCTCCAGGAGGAAAAGAAAAATGAAAGCTAATATACTGTATCCTAAAAAATACTCCGTCTATACAACATCACCAAATGACAGATGGTTGATGCGAGTTCAATTCAAAGACCGCTATCCAACACCTGAGGAAATCATTACTGACTACGTTGTACTTCCTTTCACATTAGACGTCGAAACAAAAGAAGAAGTCTTTTCAATCATGAATAATTATGAAAGCAACCCTTTAGGTTGTACCAGCGATAAAGACGAAGAAGGAAAGAAAATGCAGCAATGGCTATTAGACCATGACCTAGACCATACCTCCATGTCTGTTGGTGATATCATAGTACTCAAAGGAAAAGCATTTATATGTATGAATAGTGGTTGGAAAGAAATAGAATTACCTGAACCGTATAAATTAGCACTAAAGAAAAGTTTGGAGCGATAACATGAAAACTGTAAAAGCAAGACATCAAACTCGTTACGGTTGTCCTGGTGTACACTATAATCACACATTCCTAGCACACGCCTTTGGTATTTATCAAAAGAAAGGATGGTGCACTTGCGAAGAATTCCAAAAGATATTTACACCATCACAATATAAGATTATTTGGGAGAACTAACTATGGGATATTGTTTCATGACAGGCAGGTTAAACGAAAAGAACAGAGTTGTGTTTGATGAGTGTGACGGTCGGTCCTCTATTTGTGTTGTAGATTACCCAACAAAAGAACAACAAGAAAGGTGTAGAAGACAGCGTGAGAAAGGACCGGACCAATTGCACTTTCTTCCATATTCCAACATCACTAGATGCAGCCAATGCCCTGAATATACATCTAATTACAAAGAAGCATTATCACTTCTCCGTCAATGGCTATTACAACATAAAGATAGAATCATAAGGGAGGATGGAGAAAGAGAAAACGAGTTGTTAGGCTTTGCCGAATTCTTTATAGGTGACTTCAAGCAATTAAAGGAGCATCTATTAAAAAAATAAAAAATTTAATAAATAAGAAAAACATATAATTATTAAAAGAGTGATAATATGGGAAGCGTTCAAACACCAACTAAGTGCCCTGATTGTAACTACGAAGAAGCAATAGAGGACTTTTATTATAAGACAGGAGAAATGTTTGTCACTTGTCCACGCTGTGGTTATGCATATCAAAATATATATGTTCGAGACAAAGAAGGAAATGTTCTTAAAGATGAACAAGGACAGTATAGAACAAAGGAAACGGAACAGCACGGAGCAGGTGTATTTGAGATGAAAAAAGAAGGAAAACTCGGTACTGCTATCGGACATCTCTTCCAAGACAAAGAAAAGAGAAAAAGACAAATACTCGTCTTAAAAGAAATCGATGAGAAAAATGAAGGGACAACAGTTAAGATAAAGGAATACACAAAACATATGGTGAAAGAATGAAAACACTCGATGATTATCTAAACCCAAAGAAGAAAGAAAAACCAAAACAACAACCCCAAATAAAAGGGAAGCGTTGTTCCTGTGGAAAAAAAGCCGTCATCAAAACCGCTACTTCCTATTATTGTATGGATTGTTGGCATGAGTATCCAGAAGGCTTCATGACGAGAGGTTGGGATTTCATATGAAAAGAATAGTATCATACGATAAATTTGTATTAGCATGCAAAATCATATCAGAAAAGTTACCTCAAGAAAGATTCACAGACATATACGGAATACCGAGAGGAGGATTAGTGCCTGCTGTTTACCTGTCACACCTAACTGGTCTTCCTCTCACTAACTTCCCTCAACATCCAACGACACTTATCGTTGACGATATAGCAGACACAGGGCATACACTAGAAGAATATAATAACTACTTTATAGCAACCATTTATTATCACAAACAATCAATCGTTAAACCTGATATATGGGTCTACGAAAAAAAGAAGCAATGGATAGTGTTCCCGTGGGAAAAAGAGGCATTAGAGGAGAAATAAAATGTCAAACCTAACAATCAAAGATGTGATAGAATGACAACAACATCATACTGGAAATGGCTTTTCAACATCATAAGGGAAATCCCAAGGAATTCTTTTTCAAAAACCATAATTATCTTTGTTTCTGGAATCATCTTCTCTTTCATATCATTTATAATCCTAAAAACAATTCATCCAATCATAGCACTAATCATATCAATATCTTTCTTTGCATTCATCATATCATATGTAATCTATAGAGTAGAAGAAATAGATTGATAGCGTGAATAAAGAAAAAGAGGCGCTCAAATGAAACTATTTAGTTTATTCAATCTAAATAATGTTTACATAATGCCTTGTCCTTACTGTAATCACATAGGTGAATACTATGATGGAATAAATACGTGCAAAATGTGTAATAAGATATTTACTATAGATAGAAGACAATAATATGCAATACGTGTGCTGTATATGCGGAAAAAAATTTAGAAGATATCCTTCTAAAATACGTGACCAAGATAAACCATACTGTTCAAGAGCGTGTGCAAACCGTGACCCTTCAAAAAGAAGAACTGCAATTGGAAGGAATTGCTCTCGTACTTCTATCTACATGAGTAATGTATTAGCAATAAAGAAGATGTTCGAATGACATTTCATGTTAAAACGAAAGAAGACCTAAAGCAAGTCTACCAGAGAGGACGTTGTATCATATGTGGAGGGATAGGTAGCATGATTGTATGGTGTAATATAGATAATAAGAGAGAAAAGGTTATCGTTTGTTCTGAGCCATGCAAGCGCCGTCTACAAGACCTTGCTAATACCATATCAAACGCATGTCCTAATTGTGGAGCGCAACTTAGAAAAATGCCTGGTGGTTATTACTGCAAACAGTGCTTTATGCGATACACAGAAGAAGACCTCAAATGATATCTATTAAAAAATTCAAAATACTTATAAATACAAACATCATTTTGTTGTATGAGAGTTATAATGTTCAAAAAACCTAAGGTCGAAGTAAAAGAGAAGCAACAACCAAAGGTATACAATTCATTTTATGAAGTTGATATTGAAAATCATGAAAAGAATCCCTCTTATGGTCGCCAAACCATTATACGATATCAAAACCAAAAGCAAAGAAGCGACATGCTCTTTTATGTATCGTTAGGTATCTTGTTTATCGCATGGATTTACAACCCCATTACCGGCATTATAACCACATCAATGTTCCTATTGTTTAACTGGAACTCTCTAAAGAATCGCTTTAAACGCTTTGAAGCGTATCTAAATGAACAAAACAGAGGTAATAATAATGTATAAAGTAAGAAGATGCCCTATATGCAAGGAATATATACACATACACAATAAGCAGGATAGATACAAGTATACACTCAAGAATAGATGCGAACATGTACCAGAAGAAGAGATGACCAAAAGCGAATTGGATTCATTTTTTAACCAGCGCATTAAATGATACCTCTCATCCTTATCGTATGTGGTCTTTTTCTCATCATCATTTTAGTACCCGTCATACATGAGCGTTTGCATCTTAGGAAGATACGACAACTTGGTGGTGATGGGTACATCACACACGGTATTATTCTTTCTACGATGACCCATACTCTTCCACTCAAATCATACGATGATTACATTGCTGTTGCAAAAGCACCAATCAGAC
>Ga0180432_10000360_pt1 | contig 73795 bp, 69 predicted proteins | sample SS_ome_10_FD_132414 | JGI IMG/M metagenome (GOLD analysis project Ga0180432, IMG submission 132414) | Hypersaline lake sediment archaeal communities from the Salton Sea, California, USA - SS_1_MS_2 metaG | ecosystem: Environmental > Aquatic > Non-marine Saline and Alkaline > Hypersaline >...
GCTGTTGGAAAAAAAGAAGCTGTTGGAAAAAAAGAAGCTGTTGGAAAAAAAGAAGCTGTTGGAAAAAAAGAAGCTGTTGGAAAAAAAGAAGCTTAGCATTCCTAAAAAACATAAAAAAGAAACATACGAATACGAAGAAGAAGACCAAAAGTTATTAAAAAAATTAACAACTCCAAAGTTGAGCATATTAAGCAACATCGGAAGAGGGTTGAGCGGATTTTACAAAGGCATTAAAGAAAACTTCCTTCCAACTAAGTTTTTAACAAATAAAAAAGAAGATAATGAAGAAGAAACCCAAATTTCTGAGGATACCGATACCAATGCCTATTGGACCGACGATGATTACCCAGATCATGAAGAAAACCTTCATAAAAACAAAAAGAATAATGTGATAGAAGAAATCACAAAAGAAAAACTCAAAAAGAAAAAGAAAACCTCGATATTATAAAGAAACTTCAAAAACAATAATTTCTAAAGAAAGGTCCGCGTAATTAAAGCCGCGGACCTTTCTTTTTTCAAAGATGACAATAACTTGCCCATCGACTATGCTGACAACATGAACACACAACAGCTATACAAAAAATTCTCACAGGGTTTGAATTGGAATGCCTTTTTTTTTGTTATTAGCAAGGCTTTGTTTTTAGCCCTTTCAATCCTTTTGTACAGGGGGCTGACAATACACGACTTCTCCGTCTGGGCGAATATCAACAGTGTAATCTTTTTATTTTTGTTGCTGATAGATTGCGGATTTCGCAAATCGATTCCCCGGTATGCTCCAGAATTTGCAAAAAACGAAAATTCAATGCGACAATTTATACGGTCTGTAATTATCTTCCAAAGCAGCATTTTGTTAACAATTGCACCACTTTTTTTCTTTTTAGTACCACGTCTGGCAAACTCATTCGGCATTGGAAAGCAAGTGGATATTCTTTACTTGGGATGTGTTCTTTTTGTTGTTGAAGGAGTTGTCTCTGTAATTCGGCTGATTTTCCACTCCTATTTTTGGCAAAAACAGTTCAACCTAGCAATGACTGCAGTTTTAACCATTTTTGTTTTTCTAGCATTCGCACTTATTTTCTTCGTTAATTCGAGTCACTCATTGATACGCGCACTATTTTGCATCAAAATTGGGGCAGGGGTGGTAACAATTGCCATAGGTCTCATCATGCTCATCTGGTTGTACAAAGACAAAAGTTATCATAAAAAAGAACAACCTGTTGAGATGAAAAAAATTAGTATTCGATTTGTTAAGCATTCCGGCGTGATGTGGGCAAACAGCACTATAAAAAGTCTGACGGAGCGAAATTTTCTAGTCCCGTTTTTCACGTACACACTCGGCCCGCAAGTTGGCAATTTGTTTAAAATCTCCAACGATACGGCTCTTTTTTTTCAAAGGATTGTCCTGAAAACAATCGGAACCACCGACACCTCTCTGCTCGCACATATTGAATCTAAGCCAAATACTCGAGTTCTTATGCCACAGGTTTTTGAACGGCTGATCAAAAAAGTATCCAGCCTCTGTATTCCCCTTGTTGCTATTATTTTAGTTTTCACGCGAAAAGTTTTCGGCATTCTCGACAGCGGGCACATTTTGAAACCGTTTTTTGTTCTTTCAATATGCTATCTTACGCACACAATTCTCAGCCCTTACGAACGTTTTCTCGAGGTAAAAAGGTGTTATTTCAAATTGCTAATAGCTTATACGCCCTACTTGATCATGATCCCCCTTTTTCTTTTTCCTCACATCATTTCGTCGGTTGGTCTGTTCGGCTCAATTATTCTTGTGCATACCGTTCGATTGGTCAGCGCTTTTGGCCTACTATTTATTGGCAGGAAACAGTTTAGACTCAGATTTCCCGTTCGATATACTACACTCCTCTTAAGTGTCTCATTAGCGTCCTGCGCAGCTATCTATGCCCTTCTTTGCCTTATTCCTCCCTTTTGTTAACAAATAAAGGGCTTCCGAAAACAATGTTTACGGAGTCGAGACCAGATCTCCTCCATTTTCCCATCATGTTTTTTACCCTGCTCGAACACCGGGGAAAAGGAGATCTGGGTGACGACGAAGTTATTCTCTACCACATCAGAAAGGAAGTTTTAACCGAATGGAGGAATTATGCGACATGCCCCTTGGGCGGGGAGATGCAAGAAAAAAATAAGAAAATATGAGCACAGCCAACTAAGATTTTTTTAGTCCATCGTTGACATGTGAGACAGCGAGGCTATACTGTTTTATAGGAATAACCCATTCCTGAGGGGAATTAAGAAAAGAAAACAAAATATTATCAAAATAATTAACAAGAGGAATCATTCCATGGCAAAAATCATAGGAATCGATCTAGGGACAACCAACTCGGTTGTTGCATTCATGGAAGGTGGATCTACAAAGATTATACCAAATAAGCAAGGGGCAAACACCACTCCGTCTATGGTCGCCTTCACTAAAGACGGCAAACGTCTTGTTGGTGTGCTGGCAAAACGTCAGGCAGTAGCAAATCCAGAAAATACTGTTTTTTCGGCAAAGCGATTTGTCGGTTGTAAGTACGATCAAATGACCCAAGAGTTTGAGCATCTTCCTTATAAAACAGTAAAAAAGGCAAATGGTGACATCGCTCTTAAAATACAAGGCAAAGAACTATCACCAGAGGAAATTTCAGCAGCAGTATTGAGTCAACTCAAACAGGTCGCTGAAGACTATATCGGACAAAAAGTTGATTCAGCAGTTATCACTGTTCCTGCATACTTTAACGATGCACAGCGCCAGGCAACAAAAAACGCTGGTAAAATTGCTGGTCTTGACGTGAAAAGAATCATCAACGAACCAACAGCAGCAGCGCTTGCCTACGGATTTGATAAAAAGAAACGTGGAACCGTTGCAGTGTTTGACTTTGGTGGTGGAACGTTTGATATTTCTGTTTTAGAAGTCAGCGATGGATTAACTGAGGTGAAATCAACCAATGGTGACACACACCTTGGTGGTGACGATGTTGACAAACGTTTGATCAAATATTTGGTTGATGAGTTCAAAAAAGACCAAGGTGTTGACCTTACCAAAGATGTCATGGCTCTTCAAAGACTTAAAGAAGCTGCTGAAAAAGCAAAAATTGAGCTTTCATCTATTCACGAAACAGAAATAAGTCTTCCTTACATCACAGCCGATGCTTCAGGCCCAAAACATTTGAACCTGAAAATATCTCGAGCAAAACTGGAAGCCCTGTGTAGTGACATTTTTGAACGTCTTATTGAACCATGCAAAAAAGCAATTGCTGATGCTAAAATTTCAAAGGATCAGATTGATGAAATTATTTTAGTTGGTGGTTCAACCAGAATTCCAAAAGTTCAAGAACTAATCAAACAATTCTTTGGTAAGGAACCTAGCAAATCGGTTAATCCAGACGAAGTGGTTGCAGCGGGTGCAGCAATTCAAGGCGGTGTGCTTGCAGGCGACGTGACAGACGTTCTTCTACTTGATGTTACTCCCCTTTCACTCGGCATTGAGACACTAGGCGGCGTTGTAACCAAAATGATTGAGCGCAATACAACTATTCCTACAGAAAAATCCCAGGTCTTCTCAACCGCTGAAAATAATCAAACAGCCGTTGATATAAGAGTATTTCAGGGTGAGAGAGAATTTGCCAAAGACAATAAATTACTTGACCAGTTCCGTTTGGACGATATTCCACCTGCACCACGAGGAGTACCACAAATTGAGGTAACCTTCAAAATAGATGCAAACGGAATTGTAAACGTCTTGGCAAAAGATAAGGCAACTGGAAAAGAACAAAGAGTAACCATCACAAATAGCAGTGGACTCAAAGAAGAAGAGATCGAAAAAATGGTACAAGATGCAAAACAACACGAGGCAGAGGATAAACAAGCTAAAGAGACCATCGAAAAACGCAATCGCTTGGATGGAACTATCTTCCAAGTTGAAAAATCGCTCAGAGAGCACAAAGATAAGCTATCTGAAGATGATGTCAAGCAAGTAGAAGATTCTGTTCAAAAAGCAAAAAACGCGCTCAAAGAGCACGAAAACAACGGCGATGAACTACAAAAAGCAACTGATGAGTTAATGCAGGCATCATCCAAAATCGGTGAAATTCTGTACAAAAAGCAGCAGGAAGAAGCAAAAGCTACCAACGCTAACGCAGAAGACGGTGCAGCAAACGACCAATCAAATTCTGCTTCTGAAGGAAATGGACAAGCACCAAAGAGCGATGACCCGATAGATGTTGAAGCTCAACAATAAATCTTCAAACTTTGGGGGAAGGTAGGGAACTTGGGGTCCGGATATAAATTCTGGACCCCCAAAGCTTTATAAAAACTTTTTTATTTTAGCAGCTCTCACAATCTTTAAACATACCGGTGAAGAACATAACAACACTCAGAACACCAGCCAAACCAACGACGTACATGGTTGGTTTAATAAGCCAAGGCATTGTGACCATAAAAAGTTTAAACTGAAATAACCCCCATCCCATTGCGGTCAATCCCCAGTTGATTGCACCAATAGCAGTTAGAAGCCACACAATAGTTCCGATGATCTTTTTCATCAGAGCTCTCCTTTAAAAATAAGTTAAGTGATGATACGACAACGCGATAGAATAATTCACTACTAACACAATTTCTTTTTTCATGCAACATTCTCTAATTGCAGCTAAAAAACTACCGATTGAACTCCAGAGAAATTTCAAGCACACTGTAAAAGGATAAGATAAAAAAAGTCATCATCTTCTTGCAAGAAAGAAATAAAATGAGCATTAAAGCCGGTCTTGTTGGACTACCAAATGTTGGCAAATCAACCCTTTTTAACGCCTTGACCAAGTCATCTATTCCGGCGGAAAATTACCCTTTCTGCACCATTGACCCACACGTCGCAATCACACAGGTACCAGACCCCCGTCTAGATAAACTAGAAACGATTTACAACTCCAAGAAAAAAATTCCCGCAACGGTTCAGTTCGTCGATATTGCTGGCCTTGTCAAAGGTGCTGCTGAAGGTGAAGGTCTTGGGAACAAGTTTTTAAGTCATATTAGAGAAGTTGATCTTATTTTGCACGTACTTCGCTGCTTTGAAGATCAAGATATAACACATGAATCTGGAAAAATCGACCCGATCAGCGATTACGAAACAATTGTTTCCGAACTCATGCTCAAAGATCTAGAATCTATTGAAAAACGACTGGGCAAATTTGTGCAACAAGAAAAAGGACTTCAGGGAAAAACAGCTGAACTGAAAGAGCTACATGATGAAAAACAACTTCTTATTTCCATAAAACAAGCACTTGAAGCCGAAGATGAAAAAAAGGTGCGCGAGTTGTACGTCAATACATCAATCAAAACGATTCCCCTGCTGAGTAGCAAAAACTTTTTAGTTATAGCCAACATTGCAGAAAATGAGATTGAAAACAATCGATATAAAGAAAATCCATACTATAAAGAACTACTTGCGAAATTCGGACCAGAAAAATTGATTCCCGTATCGGCTAAAATCGAATATGAACTTTCACAACTTGATGAGCATGATGCTAACGAAATGATGGAAATGATTGGGCTCAAACAAAAAAGTTTAGACATTATCATTAGGCAAACATATGCCAATCTTGGACTGATAACATTTTTCACCTGTGGCCCCAAAGAGGCCCACGCCTGGCCAATTCTAAACGGAACAACTGTTAGGCAAGCGGCAGGAGAAATTCACACCGATCTTGAACGTGGATTTATCTGTGCTGAGGTTTTTAACTGCAAAGATATTTTTGAACACAAAAGCGAAGCCAAACTGAAGGAAATTGGCAAAATTCGCCGCGAAGGACAAAATTATCTTGTCCACGACGGCGATGTGATTGTCGTCCGGTTTAATGTGTAATATTTTTATTTTTTCTTAAATGATTTTTTATACTGTTTAATTTCTTTAGATATATCTTTAATCATTTTATGCAAACCTAAAGATGTAGACTTTTTAAGAAGAAGAGCATCTAGCGGTTTCTTAATAATGTTAAAAACAGCTTCTATTATAGATAAATAAACTTTGGCCATTATTGTTTGTTTATTTTCTTTAATAGTCTTAAGCCCCTGTTTCAAAAATGGCGGAATTTCTGACAAGGGCACTTTTTCCAGCCCGCGAAAGGCTAAAATTCCTATTCTATCACAGAAATCACCCATTTTTTGCAATATATTTTTTTCAATTTTTGTGACTCTAATCCATTGTTTTGCCACATCATGAAGATTGCTTAAAAACTTCTCTTTCAGAATTCCTTTTAGTTCAATCTCGTCTTTTTCTAACTCAAATTCTCCCGAATCAATTTCTTGAAAAAAGAAAAGAAGCCAACTTAACTTCTTTTTATTTCTTTTGTACACCTTTTTTAATGCTGAGATAAGCTTCCTAGAAAGCTTTTTCATCCTCTCATCTATCGAATTGAGTAGTTTTTTCTTTTGAGAAAAAATATTTTTCTCTTTCTTTGTCAGAGGAATCATCCGGGACTCTTCAAATATTTTTTCCTCAACTACCCACCCTTTTTCCCGTGTCGGGTCTAAAGCTAACTCAACTTTTTCAAGCAGATTCTTTATGTACGATTCAAGTTCATTAAGCTGCATCTTAATAGAATCTTGGCCAGAAACAAACTTTGAGTAAAGTTTCATAATTGCAGTGACTGTATTGCCACTTAATTTTATTTTTTGATACAACTTTTTCTTTGCTTTATCATCATACACCTTTTTTATGGCAATAAATGTGTCAACAACCTCCTTATCCACTTGATTTGTTAACCAAAAACCAAACTGTCGAGCAGCATCAAGTCCGTCTTTATTATTTTTTTCTCTAAACTTTTTTCGTAGATTCAATAAACGTTTTTTTGCTTCATTATAAGAAGGAATGACTCCTTTTTTGAAACCCAACCACTCATAAATATCGTACCACTCAATCCCCTTAAGCCGCTCTGTATTCTTTTGTAGAGTCTCCTCGATTGCCTTCTTGTCCATCATCCTAAGCAGCGACATGAGAACTCCTTGGATACCATTCACTGTATAGGTTGAAGAATCGTAAATATCGGTAAAAATTAACTCACCACCCATTCCTCCAAGCAAGGCTTTCACATCCCTAAAAAGTTTTTCTAATTTTGACTTCATACGTATGAGCTCATTGGACTTTGTTGCCACATCAAATCTCACCAAAGCAAGCTCTCTATATCGAGAATGATAGTCCTTCAATTTTTTGAGTACAACATTTTTTTCCCACTTATTAATACGGCCAATAAAAGCGTTAAAATCTATAGGCTTATCTCTCTTCTTTTGGTAAATATCTTTTCTTTTTTCTTGGCTTTTTGGCAGATCGATTAGCTCCCACCCTTCCCAATCCTTCATTGAAAAAGAGGTAGAAAACACAGCAAACAACAAAACACTCAATACCAGTTTTCTGATTTCCATCACTCACTCTCAACATAAAAAAGTAAGAATCAACTGGTAAATTCTATAAAACAATACGCTATGAATTCAAGACTATTTGACGATCAAAAAGAATTTTTGGTCCAAGCACCTTCTTCGAACAAAAAACTACACTTGAACTTTTTGCAACACTCGAGAAAAAGCGTTGCAGATTTTTCGCTCTTACCTTCTCATTTTCAAATACTTCAAGAACTTTTTTCGCCCATGGATCATTTATACGAGATTTGTTATTCAAAGAATCTGTAACATAAATTCTGTTTTTCGTCCAAATAACTGGAAACCAGTGACCGCAAGTTCCACTATTTTTGTCACGACCACTCTTCATTGTGCCAACACAAAGAACAACTTTGTGATTTGAATCGCTCAACGCTTTTTTTACTGCGTTGCTAAACGACTCCCTATAAGGATCAAACTCTGTTCCCAACAATGAAGTATCTCCACAAACAACCCAGGAAACTTTACCTTTCAAACCTTTGAGAATCCCGTTGCTCTCTTCTTGACGAAGAATCACTTTAATCTCTCGCCCATCAAGATAATCTCCATCTAAACTACGCCGACCAAGTTGAACAACACCTTTTTTATTATTCTCTTCGTTATTCTTAATCAAGTTCATATAGTTATCAGGAGAAACAACAATATCTTTAAGTTTTTTGCAATCAACATACTTATTGATCGTGTCAACAGAACAAAGACGTTTTTTCAAATTTTCTTTACTTATGTTTTTAATATGTGATCTGTAGTATCCATTTATGTCATCGCTAGATTTTTTATTGCAACTATCTCTGATCAGATGGAGAAACATTTCTACATCACTTTTTTCTTGAAAGGAAAATCGCGCTCCCTTAAAAAGAGCCTCTTTTGAGGCTTTGCTTGCTAACAAACTGAAAACTTTTAAGTAAAACTGGGAAACCTTTTTCCCATCCAACCCAGATTCGTTAATGTCGGGGAAACCGACAAGTTTTTTCCAATCATTATTGAGCGCAACCTTTAGGCGAAACTCTAATCTCCCTAAAATAATACGCTTACGCCAGCTACTACAAATATTCCCAAAAAACTGTTCAACCAGCCCGCGATCATCCAACTTTGTCGCAAGATTTTTTTTGCGCCGATTTTGTAATTGCTTATTGTCTTTGATCATCTCTTTCAATGACTCGGGAATATCTTTTTTTTCAAGCGCTTTGACCAAACAGATGGCATCTTTTAACATGTTGTATCCACAGCTACCGGGCGTTCCTTTTTCAAACTGATTAGCCACAGAAAGCTGTACAATCTGCTTCCCCTTGTAATTTTTGCAATCGATAATTCCAACTTCGTTATCACCAATTTGTATTGTGCAGCTCTTTTTTTTAAAACTCTTTTTCCCCCCCAAAAAATTCTTAATGTTTGGTTTCAGGAAACTAAACATTCCGTGCGCACACGAAACAGAAAAGAAAATGTGTACAAAAAAAATTGATAAAAAAAACAGGCGCTTCTTGACTCCACTCATAACACAAACCTCCATTATCGCAACAATCTACCAGAATAGACTTATCATATTATAAATGACAAGTTTGTCAAATAGAAAACTCGCTTAACAACTCCTTAAGCATCCTCGTGTCATCACATTGTTTAATTGCATTGTTAACCGTTGCGTGAAAAAGATCATCCAATCGCTCAGGAACCCCCTCAAGCTTATCGAGCACCCGAACCAGCAAATTTGAGCCTTGCTCACCCTGCAGATCCGTGTATAAGATTTTTTTGGCTTCCTGCAACAATTCCGAACGTATAGATTCAAATTCTTGCTTGGATATTATTCCCTCTTTGTCAAAATTCAAAAATTGAGCCAATCTGTGGTCATCAAGTCTTTTTAACGCCTTTTCTAAAAGGTCTATCTGCAAATGAAGCAATCTTTTGTGAAGTGCGCATGATATTTGTCTCCGCTCTTGAGCTATTCTTTTTCTTCGGGCCTCCTGGGCAGCCTTCTCCTGCTTGCGAAACTCCATTTCAGCCAGCAAAAGCTCTTGCCCGTATCTATCGAACGAAACAGAATCGCCGTTGATTGTCCAAGCCTCTTTTTTTGCTCCATTGACAATGTCCTCTCTATAAACAAACACACTGTCGCCTATTGTTTCTTTTTTGTAGTAAACAGAGAGCTCTTCCACCGCCCTTGTTAGCCGAGCATGCACATAATATCCCTGAAAAAACACTAATATCCAACAGACGGCCAACAACCACCCTTTTCTTGCCATAATCACTCCTCGCAGATACTTATCAATCACTACACTCCCTCTCTCCTTCAAGAAGTACGGGACATGATTTGTCCACAAAAGTATGGTATCATATATTCATAATGTTCGCATCACTCGAACTGCAAGGGATTTCGCTTCATTTAGAAAGAAACAACATGAAACGATTGTGCGGTGAAGTTTTTTAGAAGTGGAAAGTAAAAAACGATGAAAAGAAAAAAGGGTTTTTATTCTATATCTGCGGTGGCAAAAATGTTTTCAATTCATCAGCAAACAATCCGTTTGTATGAAAAAGAAGGCCTTATTTGCCCAAAAAGATCCGAAGGTAACACGCGCCTTTTTTCTGAAGAAGATCTTGATCGACTTGAACAGATCATTCACCTGACTCATCAACTTGGCGTCAATCTTGCAGGCGTTCAGATGGTGCTGAAAATGCAAAAAAAAATGGAGAAAATGCAGAAAAAAATGAACACCCTTTTTGAAAATACTCAAAAAGAACTTAAACTTGAACAGAAAACCTCAGAAGAGGCGCTCAAGACAGGAGCAAAAGCATTAATAAGGATGAGACAAGAAAGCGACTGTAAAAATAAAGAAGGCGACGAAACAACAGAAATATTTGATATAGACAGTTGGGAAGTTGATTACGAAGAATAGGTATTTCAAACCACTTTGTATGAGGGGACAAAATATGTTTTTTAACTGGATAAAAACCGCGGTGCTTCTTGCCGCACTGAGCGCCCTGCTATTATTTTTTGGATCTCTTTTTGGAGGACACGCGGGGCTGCAAATCGCCCTTGTTTTAGCACTTGTTATAAATTTTCTTGCTTACTTTTATTCCGAAAAAATAGTTCTTCGTCTGTATCGCGCAAAACCACTTGATGCCACACGATATGCAAACATTGTTGAAACAGTTCAAGAGTTGACGCAAAAGATGAATATTCCGATGCCAAAATTGTGGATGATCGATTCTCCGATGGCAAATGCTTTTGCAACAGGAAGAAATCCCAAACACGCATCAGTCGCCATCACATCAGGGATAATAACTATTCTTGATGACCACGAACTACGAGGTGTGCTTGCACACGAATTGGCCCACATAAAAAATCGTGACATTTTGATTTCTACTATTGCCGCAACCATTGCAACGGCAATCGGTTACTTAGCAAATATGCTGCACCATCTTGCATTTTGGGGAGCTCTTGGCGGAGGAAATAGTCGACGACGTGGATCAAACCCTCTTGTTATGATCTTGGTCGCTATTTTAATGCCAATTGCCGCAGCTCTCATTCAGTTAGCAATTTCTCGCTCCCGTGAATATTTAGCAGATGAAACCGGTGCACGTTACTCAAAGGATCCTCTTGCCTTGGCAAGCGCACTTGAAAAGCTACACAGCGCAGCAAAACATACACAACAACCCCAAGATAAAAGCAAGGCAAGCACGGCATCACTTTTTATCGTCCACCCATTTTCGGGCAAGGGGATGTTGACACTATTCTCAACACACCCTCCAGTAAACAGTCGTATAGCACGTCTGAGAAAAATGTACGAAAAAATGTTTTAATATGAACATAAAAATTGTAAGGCTACTTTTGTCAAAGATTTCAGACGACACAATAAAGGAGGATCCAAAAGATGAATGATGATTCATTCTTCACACCAGAATCTGACAACCAATTTGTCCTTTCTTACGAACTTATTTGTTTACTTCGATGGCTCATGGACCACGATTCTGCCAAACTTAAAAAAATGGTGATGCATGCCCTCATGTCAGGGCTCAAAGATGAATTAGAGCGAAACAATCCACTTGATGATGCAACCACACTGGAAAATATTCAAGAGAGTATTATAGACTTTTTTGAAATGTTCGAAGCACTTCTTTTGGAGAGCACCAACGAACTTGCTATACAAAAAGCATTCGAGCAAGACCTCATTCCCGCAATTGATCAAATTGACTCGACCGTTTGCGACGATGCAACAGTCCGAAGCAGTATCGAGAAGGCAACATCAGACATTGATAAACATCCACAAAAAAATCCAAAAGAACTTTTATTTAAAGAACTACTTCGACGCTGGAAACCAAATAAAAAAAATGCATTAAATTAAAAAAGAGCCGCAAAAAAGCGGCTCTTTTTTCTGCACTATCAAAAAAATCCAACGTCATCCAACGCACAACGCAACTCAAACATCGGCAACCCAACAATTGCAGAATACGAACCGCGCACCTCTTTAAGAAATTGATCTCCAAACGCTTCAATTGCAACTGCTGCAGAACCCTGAAAACCCAACGAATGTTCAAGATATCGGTCAATCCACTCATCGGGAACAGAAAAAATGTACTCAGACTCAACTACAATCTCAATCCTTTTGGCAACCTTCCATTCATCAAATTTATAAACCCGCTTGTCTAAACAAAATGCTGTACATGCTCGCTCGCCATTGCGGGCAGCCTTAATTTTTTCAATAGCATCCGCTCTATCTGTTGGTTTTCCTAAAATTTCTCCACCCTTTGTCATTCCCAACGTGTCAGCAGTCAGCAAAAAACAGACATCTCCACCTTGCGCTTTTTCAGGAAGATTAACATGTTTCATCTTGGTAAGCGCAATTTTGGAAACAATTTGAGGAAACGTCAACCCCGCCCAGTCACAAGCACTTTCATCAGCACGATGGCCAACAACTGAAAAAGAAATTTTTGCTTCCCGCAACAAGCGGGCACGAGATTGAGATTGTGAACCTAAAAGTAATATATTATTCATAATTTTTAAAAATGGTTGGGGCGGGAGGATTCGAACCTCCGCATGCCGGTACCAAAAACCGGTGCCTTACCGCTTGGCTACGCCCCAACATAAAAAATTTTCTTGCAACGACGGCACGTGTTTACTGTGAGGCGCCATTCGATTCAAGTTCTGCAACCTTATTATACTCGGCAATTATTGCATCCTCCATCATCTGACGAGTTTCAGAGTTGAGGGGATGAACAATATCTCTAAACGTCCCATCTTTCCTTCTTCGAGACGGCATAGAGACGAATAAACCTTTGTCTCCCTCAATGACCTTCAAGTCTCTGATGATAAAGCAATTGTCAAATACCACTGTTGCATACGCTTTCAGTCTACTACCCATTTCTTTTGCAGGAAAAACCTTTACTTCTGTGATCTCCATGTCAGCAATCCTTTTCAAGACACCTTTTTTTACTAACACTCTCCGTAGTCGGTGACAAATGCCCTAATAGTCTATTAATACAGCCTATTTTTGTCAAACAATCTTTACTATTTTACAAAAAATTCAAACCTTTATTTCCTTAATAACTTCACAGCTCGCAATTTTGCAGAACGGGAAGAAGGATTTTCTTCGAGCTCTTTTTGTGATGCAACAACAACTCGAGAAGTAAGAAGCTCAACTTCTCCCGAACGAACACGATCAGCAAAAAATTGTTTCACCAAACGATCTTCTAGTGAATGAAAACTAATACAAACCAACCTCCCTTCTAGACTCAACATTCGAATCGCAGCTTTGAGAAACGAAGTAATATTGTGCAGCTCATCATTTACACAGATGCGCAATGCCTGAAAAACTCTGGTTGCCGGATGAATCTTTGTATGTTTTCCTTTTTGTTTTTGTTGAGGAACAACTTTACCAATCAGTTTTGCAAGCTGCGCCGTTGAGGTAAATTTCTTTTTGCGTCGCTCTTGTACAATCGCACGTGCAATCTGTTTTGTATATTTTTCTTGGCCAAAACGCCAGAAAATTTCACGCAGCTCTTCTTCAGAAGCCTCGTTAACAATTTGGCCAGCTGTCACTTTTTGATGCGCTGGAGACATTCTCATATCAAGTGGCGTATCCTTGTAAACAGAAAAACCTGGGCGCTCCAAAATCTGCATTTGTGATGTCCCAAAATCTGCAAGAATACCATCTAGCTCTTTTACACCCTCTTTTTTGAGCAGCTTGTAAATAAGAGAAAAGTTTCCCCAGAGCAATTTCAACCTTCCAGGAAACTCTCCTTGCAGTTGAGGCCCAAATGTATCAAGTGATGTCATATCCCAATCAAGGGCAATAACCGAACAATCAGGATTCGACTCTAGAATTGCCCGAGTATGCCCACCAGAACCGAATGTAACATCTAAGTAAACACCTCCTTGATTTGTATCAAGGTACTCAAGAACCTCTTTTGTCAAAACCGGTTTGTGAATAACGGGATCTTTGTTATTTTCCATTGCTCAACTGTTTATTGACATAAACCTAATATAAGGAAGTTCCATGTAAAATTCCATTTATCCTATCACCTGTTTTTTTGAAGCCTGAGCGGCAAAGTGATGAACAACATTTTCCAAATGCATTCCGCGTGATGCTTTGACAAGAACCACATTGTTATCCGCCAACTTGCTCTTCAATTTTTTTACCGCATCTTTCCACGACGGAACAATTTCTGCTCTGACGCCAAGCGGAACAGTTTTTTTCGTCCACTCTACCATATCACCAACAAGAATCACTTCTTTGAGAGACGGAACTTTGCGCAAAAAACGACCAAGTTGTCGATGCCAAAAGGAACTGTTAACACCCAACTCAAGCATATCACCAAGAACAGCGATTTTTTGTGCATCAGTATCAATTTGTTCAAGTGCAAGCAACGCGGCCTTCATGCTCTCAGGATTGGCGTTGTAACAATCGTTGATCATTACCCCTTTTCCGTCCTTAAGCTCGCACTGCTCAAATCTATCTTTCACAGTAGTACTAGATTGGATTCCTCTGACAATAACATCATCTGCGATTCCTAAGAAATGAGTAACCGCAACTGCTGCCAAAGAATTAAAAACAGCACCGGAATGAACGTGAGGCAATCTGATTTTGTACTTCTTTTTGTAAATTTTCAAAACAAAATCTACATGATCGCTCGCTGCCTTTATCTTGCGGGCCTGTATCTGATTGGTCGTTTTAGCACCAAACTTAATGATAGGATGAGAATAACCAACGCCGGCTAAAATCGGTTGGTCTCCATTGATTATGCCAATACTATCTTCGCCAAAAAGTTTGAAAACATCCCTTTTTTCTAGCGCTATATCATTCAAAGATCCAAGGCCCTCCATATGACAGTGACCGATGCCCGTAATCAAAGCCGTTGTTGGTTGAAGAATATCTGCAAGCTTTGCCATCTGACCACGCCTTGCAATTCCAAGCTCGAAAACCGCAGCAGTATGATAAGAACGCATCTTCAAAATGTTGAGCGATAAACCTATGTTTGTGTTTTGATTTCCTTCTGAGACCAAAAACTCCCGTCCCGAAAGAGACAGGATGTTAGAAATGATCTGTTTGGTTGAAGTTTTTCCAACAGACCCAGTGATCGCAACAACAGGATAATCAAACTGCGACCTCCACACAGAAGCCAAAGTTGTTAAAGCTTGCAAAGTATCATCAACAGCAATAACCAGTTTTTTCTCAAGGAGATTCTGATCAATAGCCTCAAGAATTTTCCTTTTTTCTTTTCTTATCAGCAAGCCTCCAGCTCCTGCGCATAGAGCTGCCTCAAGAAACTCGTGTCCATCTTTGCGAACACCCTGTAACGCTACAAAAATATCTCCCTGCTGCAACGTTCGTGTATCTATGCTAAACGTTACATCTTCAGGAAAATGGTCCTTTATAACAGTAACACCTGGGAGCGCGCCTCGTAAAAAATGCTCATCAAAATGCATTGAAATTCTCCGTCTTTTCTCTACCTTTATTTGTAAAATAAAACAGTTTTTCTTAATTATCGGACTACTTTTCTCATCTTACTCCCCTCAGATGGCATAACCGCTCCGCGCGCCTCTAACATATCCATTATGCGCGCAGACCTGTTATATCCTATCCTAAATTTACGTTGAAGCAAAGAAATAGAAACTTCATCCACTGTATTTAAAAATTCAATCACATTTTGATACAAAGAATCATCTTGCACAGAAAGATGTTCTTTGTTGCCCATAAGGTCCGGAGAAATATCAAGATATTCAACTGCCCGTTCAGCTCTAATATGATTAACGAGCGCTTCAATTTCCTGATTCGAAACATACGCTCCATGCAAACGTCCAAGTGTTGAACTACCAGAATCTATAAAAAGCATGTCGCCACATCCGAGCAATTTTTCTGCCCCGCAATAATCCAAAATCGTTCGAGAATCAACTTTCGATGTCACTCTAAAAGAAATTCTGCTTGGAAAGTTTACTTTAATAAGTCCTGTAATCACATCAACTGATGGGCGCTGTGTTGCAACAATCATATGAATACCTGCTGCACGAGCCATTTGAGCAATTCGGGCAATTAAATCTTCAATATCTCGCCCTGCGGTCATCATCAAATCGGACAACTCGTCAATAACAATCACAACAAAAGGTAACCGTTCGTGACACGTTTCTGGGGCCCCTTCACCAACTTGTTGTGCGGGACAAAACTGCTTCTTTCCTTTTGAAGCAACGTAGTCGTTGTACTCAAAAATATTACGCGCACCAACTTCCGACATTTTTTCGTAACGCTCTTCCATCTGTTCTACAACCCAACGCAAAATGGGAGCAACGCGCTTAGGATTGGTCACTATTGGAAAAAGAAGATGTGGAATATCTGCGTACGAAGCAAATTCAAGCCGTTTAGGATCGATCAAAACTAACTTCAGCTGGTCCGGTGTCAACTTACACAACATGCTCACCAAAAAAGCATTAAGCGCAACCGATTTTCCAGAACCGGTCGAACCCGCAATCAACAAGTGTGGCATTTTGGCAAGATCAACAAGCACATCCTTGCCAACTGTATTTTTTCCCAAAACAAGAGGAATCGATCCCTTAAAATCTTCAAATGATTGCGAGCGCACGATGGAAGAAAGTAACACATCTTTGCGCTTTAAATTTGCAACTTCAAATCCAACAACAGACTTTCCTGGAATGGGTGCAATAATTCTGATGCTCATCGCCTGCAGGGCAAGCGCAAGATCATCTTCCAGCGAAATAATTTTACTAATTTTGGAATCGATCTGCGGCTGATATTCAAACAATGTCACCACAGGACCGCGTTTGATAGAAATAACAGAACCATACACACCAAACCGTTCAAGTTTTTCTTCCAAAATTTTCGCACGCTTTTCAAGCTCCGTCATCATGTGACCATCGTCGTCATCTCCATCCTTTTTTTTAAAAAGATCCTGACCAGGCAGTGTATACTTTCTTTCTTCTGAAACATTTTCATTAACAAAAAATTCCTCTTGCACCGACTGATGCGCAAACTGACGCTTATTTTTTTCTTTTTTTATCTTGGGTGAGGCCTTTGAACTTTCACCTTGTGCATATTGTTGCCAAAAAGGATCATCATGCAGCTCTTCCACATCATTTTCTTCAACTAAATCAACCAACAATTCTTCAAAAGAAACAACGGACTGATTTGATTCAAGCAGATCTACCCCACCAAACAAACGACGCACAAAACGCGCTCCAGCCACAAATGGAATCGCCAAAACATGCACAATTTTTTTTGAAACTTTGTACGCAGGCCGCAAACATTTTTCCCAACTTAATAAAAAACGAACTGCGCGTGAAAGTATGTACAACAACTTCACAAATGTTGCACGAAAAATTATCATCAACAACATCGCACAAAACAAGTGCAAGAAAAAAGCCGACCCGACACCTTCAAACCAACCAAATGTTATGCGATGTACAAAAGCACCAACAACACCTCCCGGGGCAACACCTTTAAACAGATCGTAGTTATAAAAATGAAACAACGCACTGCAAGCTGTTGGCAGAAAAAGCAGCGCAACTAGCCTGTCCCATTCTTTTGCAAAACTTACCTTAAAAAAAAGAATGTACGCGCCGTAGAGCAATATGCCAACAAAACACCAAGCGGAAATACCAAATGCGTAAAAAAAGAACGCTGCAATCTGCGCCCCAAAAGAACCAAATAAGTTTGTTGTTGGAAGTTGCACACTGCTATAATATAGCCAAGAAGAATCGTAAGGGTTAAATGAAAAAAAGATAAGGGCACAAAAAAGTGCGCTTAAAACTAAAAGAGCGCCTGCTATCATATTTATTGCTCGCATAACTCTACCTTTAATTTGTTACAATTGACACAGTCCTGTTTTCGATACAATCATTATAGGAAAAGAAACTACATGCTAAAAGAATCATTTAAAACACTTTCCAGACAATATAAAAAATTGAAATATACGGTAGAAAAATTACAAAACAAAAAAACGTTTCAGCAGATGATTTTTCAACTTATCAAACCGCATCTATCAAGGTTTTCGAAGACACTTATGAGTTAACATGGAGATACTTAAAACGCTATCTCAAAATAAATTTTCAGGTGCATGTGTACTCTCCTAAAACAGTTTTTCAAGAATGTCTACACAACAAAATCATTAATAAACAAGAAATAGAAAAATGCGAAAACATGATTACATATCGCAACTCAATTATTGAAAATTACAGCCCTGAAACAGAAGAAGAAATCATTCAAGAAATTCCATATTATTACGAACTCATGAGAAAAATCGCAGAAAAAACAAAACCCTAAACCACCAACCACAAAATGGCCACTCCCAATAAGTAAAAAGAAAACATCCACACTTTATTTTCGTACACAACCCTCTCAAAAAACCACAATGCAAAAAAAGAAACAACAGATGCGCACAGCATGACAACAACTGTTTGCACATCAAATAAAAGACGCAAAGAAGTAACACTGCTGTACATTTTACGAATAAAAACACTGTTAACGAATGCTCCTGCAATCAGTGGCCATTGAATTAGAAAAGAAATTTCAAACGACTTTTTACGCGACAATCCCATCCAATAAGCAACTGAAAAAACCAGCCCCAACCTTGAGATTCCTGGCAAAAATGCAAGACCCTGCACGAGGCCGAGCATCAGTGCTTTTTTCCACGTAAATCTTCCCTTCGCTCGCCTAGAATCATCCTTAAATCGCAACGAAAATAACACTGCCGCTGAAACCAAAAATCCAACCCAAACGGGGAACCACGAAGTGCCAACAAATTTGAAAAAAAAATAAAAAACAACCGTAATGCTATCCGCCAGCGCAACAAGCGCAAGCAACTTGATTATTTTTTTCCACAACACACGAATATGTACAAAATAAAAACTCCATTCACGGAAAAAAAATATCATTAAAATAAAAACGGTCGGCCCGTGAAGAAAATGTCCAACATGTTGACTAAAAAAATTTTCGTGACACGCGCCTGGCAGGTCGTTTACAAAAAATTTATGTAACATTTTTTGCAAAAGTACAACATGACCCGAGCTACTAACGGGAAAACTCTCCAGCACAATCTGTACGCACACAAACAGATAAAAACACAGCATTTAAAGGGCCTTTCGCGTCTGCGACCAGTTGATATCGCTCTCCCACTCGAACAATTTATATCTTTTTTCTTTACAATTTAAAACTCCCAAGATTATAATGTGACAGAATTGACAAGTCGATTGGTATTGAAGAAAAAAAATGGTGGTTCAAAAAGTTGAAGCAATCGAGCGATAGTAAGAATTTGAAATATGTGTGCATTTGTTCTAGAGTAAAATTGCACATCTTAATGCACGCAATAAGATAATGTAGAGGTTTGTAGAATGAGTAACGAAAGGAGGAGTATAGCCTATCTTACATACGCATTGTCGTTAAACACAAAATCACATAATTTTTTTTACGCTTAAAAGGAGTTTCCTTATGAAACGAATGCTCAGATTATTCTCGCTAGGCTTACTGCTGAGCGCTGGCATGATGATAAACGCTGCAGATTGCTGTACAACTGACAACTGCTGCACAGATGACTGCTGCGAAACAATTTGCGGCGGAGGACATCCATATTTTAGTGTCCGCTCCCAAAGTATCAACGCTGCTCGTGAGCTTGTTGGCTGGCAAGCTTTTATCAATAAATTCGAAATGGAAAGCGTCTACGGCGCATTCTCAATAACTGCTGAATACACACGTTCTTTCAAACCTTGCAGACTTGCTGGATTCTTCTTCGGTGATGATTTGCAAAACGGTGCACTGACTATTTCCGGTAGCCGAAAAGGTGTGACTGCTGAAGACAGCGCAACTGGTGCAGTTGCTCGTGGAGAACATGAGTGGTTGGCAGATTATTTTGGTCTTTCTCCAAACTTCGAAAGCACTGTAAAATTCACACCACGCATTTCCAACTTCCTTGTAGACTTGAATCTCTATCTCGGTTTTGACGAGTGGTGGGAAGGTGGATTTTTTAGAATTCATGCTCCAATTGTCTATACCCGCTGGGAAATGAAGATGTGCGAAGACGTGGTCAAAGCTGGAACCCTTAGATTTGATGCTGGCTATATGGACTCAGTTGCAATCGCACACACATCCCTCCCTGCAGATTTCAAAACGGCTATGAAAGGTGTAACCTGGGGCGACATGACAGAAGCTCTCAAGTATGGCAAAATCTCTGACTGCAAACAAACAAAAACCAGATTGTCTGACATCGAAGTTGCCTTGGGCTGGAACTTCTTGCAAGATGAAGACTATCATCTTGGTCTGATGTTGCGCGCATCCTTTCCAACAGGCAACAAACCATGCGGAACCTATCTGTTTGAGCCAATTGTTGGTGCAGGAGGACACTGGATGCTTGGTGGTGGACTCACTTCCCACGTACAACTCTGGACAAGTGACGACGAAGAAAGCAACTTTTGCATGTACTTGGATGCAAACGTTGGACACTACTTCAAGACAAAACAAACACGTTCGTTTGACCTGAAAGACAGAAAAAACAGCCGTTATATTCTAATTCAAGAACTTGGAACACCAGTTGCAAACTTGTATGCTGGAGATGCTCATAATACTGCTGTTGCTCCATCAGCACAATACAAAGAGAAGCTGTTCCCATTGATTAACAAAACAACTTGCTGCACAGACGTCAGCATCGCTGTTCAAGGTGACTTGGCAATTAAGTTTGCTTACAACAACGGCGGATTCAGCTTTGACATAGGTTACAACCTCTGGGGACGCAGCGGTGAGAAGTTCAACGAAGATTGCTGCAAAGATTGCTGCCTTGAAAGCAAAAAATATGCTCTCAAAGGTGACGCGTATGTGATTGGTTGGGGTGCCAATAATGCAACAACAGTAGGAATTCGAAATCTTGCAATCCCTCTGTCGGCAACAGAAAAAAATGCAACAATCAACGCAGGTACAAATACTGTTACAGGAACAGCCTATGCCTTAACCGACAGATACAACCCACGCATTGACAACGTAAAACTCGCCTTTGGAACAACCACTAATGCCGATGACTCAATTCAATACAGAACAGGAGTTAACCACGCCGGTGGAACTCAACAACACACCTCGTATCAGCCAGTCTTCCTCTCCTGCGACGACTTGAACATGTGCAAAACACCAAGTGCACTTTCTCACAAAATCTTTGCACACTTCAGCTATGCATGGGATGACAAAGAAGATGACGAGTGGATTCCATTCCTCGGTGTCGGTGGTGAAGTTGAATTCTCCGGCAAGAGCTGTGAAACTTACAGCGCAGTCTCGCAATGGGGTGTCTGGCTTAAAGGTGGGTTGGCGTTCGACTAAAATCACCTGCTAACATCACTCGTTCTTCATTTTTTTGAAGAATATGTGAGAGCAAACAAGACTAGTACTGAAAGGCTCGGAAGAAATTCCGGGCCTTTTTTCTTATAAACTTTTTCAAAAAAATTTTGAAAAAAATCAATACACACATCAAAAGAATTGAAATTATTATTCGTTTTTTCTAGAGTAAAGTTTTGAAGACGTAAAGGAGCGATGAAAGGAGGAGTCCTGATATAAAAAATAAAAAACCCAACATTACTGTTGAACGTAACATTAATAAAAAGGAGTTGTTTTTATGAATCGAGTTTTGAAGGGGTTGTTCTCACTCGGCTTTTTGTTGAGTACTGGAATGATTGTCGCACACTGTTGCTCAGACACAGGTGACTGTTGCTCACAAGATTGTGAAGCAATTTGCGGTGGAGGGTATCCATATTTTAGTATTCGTTCACAAAGTATTAACGCTGCACGAGAACTGGTCGGCTGGCAAACATTTATTAATAGATTTGGAATGGAGGAGGCCTACGGCGCGTTCTCAATAACTGCAGAATTCACACGTTCTTTCCGACCATGCAAACTGGCCGGATTTTTCTTTGGTGACGACATTCAAGATGGCAAGTTAACTATTTCAGGTAGCCGCAAGGGATCCCCGACCTACACCGCACGTGGTGAGCACGATTGGCTCGCTGATTATTTTGGTCTTTCTCCAGATTTTGAAAGCACAGTTAAATTTACACCACGTATTTCCAATTTTTTGGTAGACCTTAATTTTTATGTTGGTCTTGATAAATGGTGGAGAGGAGCATTCTTTAAAGTCCACGCACCAATTGTGTACACCCGCTGGGATTTGAATATGTGTGAAGAAGTAGTCACACGTGGAAGCCTTGGGTTTGATGAAGGCTACATGGACTCAGTTGCTGTTCCTTACACAGACTTGCCGATCAATTTTGCAACAGCAATGAAAGGTGTCACCTGGGGTGACATGCAAGAAAAACTAAAATATGGAAAAATCAGCGACTGCAAAAAAACAATAATCAGACTTTCTGACATCGAAGTTGCCTTGGGCTGGAACTTTATCAGAGAAGAAGGCGCTCACCTTGGTTTGATGGTACGCGCATCATTCCCAACCGGCAACAAACCATGCGCAGAATATCTTTTCGAACCAATTGTCGGTTCGGGTGGACACTTCATGCTCGGTGGTGGGCTGACAAGTCACGTGCGAATCTGGAAAAGTGATGACGAAGAAAGTGACTTCTGCGCTTACATGGATGCAAACATTGGACACTATTTCAAGAAAAAACAATGGCGCTCATTTGATTTGAAAAACAAAAAGAACTCTCGCTACATGTTGGTTCAAGAAATGGGCACACCGACTGCGAACCTGTATGCAGGAGATTCTGGTGAAGATGATCCAGCGCCCTCACACCAATACAAAGAAAACCTCTTTCCGCTTATCAACAAAACAACCTGCTGCACAGATGTCAACATCGCAGTCCAGGGAAACATGGTGGTGAAGCTCGCGTACACAAACGGGTGCTACAGCTGCGACGTTGGTTATGGTCTGTGGGCGCGAACGGGTGAAAAATTCAACCAAGAAGATTGCTGCAAAACATGTTGCCTTGAAGAGGAAAATAAGTATGCCCTTAAGGGAGATGCTCACATAATAGGCTTTGATGATACAAATAATAACCCTTATGGCCTCTCTGCGACAGAAAGCAAAGCCACAATTAATAGCGGAACAAACACACCAAACGGACAACCCTTTACAACTTCATACATCGAAAATCCAAACATAGATAATCCATTGCTTGCATGGTCAGATAATAGCGATCTTCCTCATGAGTTGGAAACAACTATCGCTGGAGCCACTCAAACCCGTACCTCTTACCAACCAAAACTACTTGCCTGCGACGACTTGAATCTGTGCGATACACCTGCTGCGCTATCGCATAAATTCTTTGTGCATCTGAACTACATGCGTGAAAAGAAAAAAGATTGTGACTGGACGCCGTTCTTGGGCTTTGGTGCCGAAGTTGAATTTTCGGGCCGCACACAAAATAAATACAGCGCGTTGTCCCAGTGGGGTGTGTGGATTAAAGGTGGCATCTCTTTTGAATAACCGTTAAACAGTGAAAAGGAGCTGTTTTTATGAATAAAATTGTAAAAGGTTTGATGACATTCGCTTTCTTGGTGAGTGCCGGGGCTTTAGAAGCAACCACGGTCAACTGCGGCAAGTGCTGCGTGGAAGAAACCTGTTGCGAAACAGTGTGCGGTGGACATCCGTTTTTCAGCATCAGATCGCAAAGTATCAACGCAGCGCGTGATCTTGTTGGCTGGCAAATGATGATCAACAAATTCGACGCTGATGGATTTCACGGAGCATTCTCAATTACTCCTGAATACACCCGTTCTTTCCGACCTTGCAGAATTGCTGGATTTTTCTTTGGCGATGACATTCAAAATGGCGTACTGACCATTTCTGGTAGCCGCAAGGGTACAACCAGAGTAGCTGGTGATCCAGAGGCTCGTGATAACACAAGCGCTGTCAAGCGTGGCGAACATGAATGGCTTGCAGACTACTTTGGTCTCCCTACAAACTTTGAATCGCGCGTGAAGTTCATCCCTCGTATTTCTAACTTCTTGGTTGACCTTGGTCTGTACATTGGTTTGGATGAAGGCTGGGAAGGCGGATTTTTCAAAATCCATGCACCACTTGTTTATACCAAGTGGGAACTGAACATGTGCGAAAGTGCCATCACAGAAAGTACCTTTGATTACTTCCGGGGTTACATGGATTCAATCGGTATAGATCGTTCTGAAATGCCTAAAGATTTCACCGCTGCAATGAAAGGTGTTACCTGGGGTGATATGCAAGAGGCACTCAAGTACGGAAAAATCGCTGACTGTGGAGCACGGTCTCAAACAAAAGTCAGACTTTCTGATATCGAAGTTGCCTTGGGCTGGAACTTTGTCCGCGATGAAGATTATCATTTTGGACTTATGGTTCGTGCATCGTTCCCAACCGGCAATAAACCAACCGCAGAATATCTGTTTGAACCGATTGTCGGTTCTGGCGGACACTGGATGCTTGGTGCCGGTATGACTGCACACATGAATCTCTGGAGACGGGAAGACATGGACAGCGCCATCGACATTTATGTTGATACAAACGTTGGTCACTACTTCAAAACAAAACAGTGGCGCTCGTTTGACTTGAAAGACAAAAAAAACAGTCGCTACATGCTGATTCAAGAAATGGGCACACCAGTTGAAAATCTCTATGCTGGAACAGACTATGATGAAAACAAAATCCCCGCTTATCAATACCAAGAAAGATTGTTCCCACTTATCAATAAAACAACCTGTTGCACCGATGTCAGCATTGCCATGCAAGGTGATTTTGCAATCAAGGTTGCATACTACTGCGAAGGGTTTAGCCTCGATGTTGGTTACAACCTTTGGGGACGCAGCGGAGAAAAATTCAACGAAGATTGTTGCACAGACTGCTGTCTGGCAGAAAGCAAATATGCTCTCAAGGGTGATACATTTGTAATCGGATTTGTTGCAGCCGACGCTGATGCTGATGGTGTTGGAACTCCTAGTCCCCTTCGAAACGCCCCAGTCCCTCTTTCTGGAACCCAAAGCGAAGCAACCATTAACAGTGGAAAAAACACACCTTCGGGAGAACTATTCGTTCCAGCCCACTATGCAAATCCAGGAGTTGACAACAAACAACTTGCGTGGTTAGACAATAATGTTAATGAAAAGAATACAATAATGGATGATCATAACCTTGACCATGATGAAGACTATCACACAAACACCTCCCTTGAACCAAAACTACTTTCGTGCGACGACATCAACATGTGCAAAACTCCAAGTGCACTTTCGCACAAAATATTCTTCAACATGAGTTATGCTTGGGACGGAAACAAAGAAAAAGATGATTGGATTCCGTTCTTTGGAATTGGCGGCGAGATTGAGTTCTCCGGTGAATCGGATGACACCTACAGCGCGGTTTCGCAGTGGGGTATCTGGATTAAAGGTGGCATGTCGTTTGATTAAAATATAAAAACATCAAAAAACAAAAAAGGCCCTGGGAATTATCCCGGGGCTTTTCCTTCGGTACGCTTCCTTTTTCGCCTTGAGGAGCTACGGCGAATAAGTCGCTACTCAGGATAAATTTTTACTCCAGCGAAAACATTTAAAAATTATTTTTACAGGACAGGGGTGAATTTTTATATTTCTCAACTTGCAGGCTGATATCAAATATGATATTCTTTTACCATTAAATACTACCGATATTCGAAGTTGGGGTAAAAAATGGGCACACTAGATAAACTTATTCAAAAAATTCTAAACGGGAAAAAAATATCATACAAAGAAGCCGAAAGAATATTACTCTCACTGGACTTCAAGGTTAAGGTAACGGGGTCCCACCATGTTTTTAGAAAGGCGAGAACTAAATACAACATATCACTAAAAAAAAGAAAACAACTACTGCCGTATCAGATTAAAATGTTAAGAGGAATGTTAATAAGTCATGGATATAAAGATGAATAAAAAAAAACTGGATTACTACCTTAACCTTCCATGGACCTATACAATCGAAACAGAAAAAGAAAATGGCGAAACTCTTTATGTTGTTTGTGTCAATGAACTTCCTGGCATTTGCACCGATGATACAACATTAGACGGCGCGATGGTTCTTATAAAAGAAGCTATGACTGCAGCATTTCAATTGTATTTAGAAAATGGAGAAGAAATACCTGAACCAATTGATAAAGATCAGTTCAAAGGAAACATTGCCTACCGAACAAACAGCGAACGTCACTACCTTATCGCTCGTGCTGCTCAAAGAAAAGCATCTTCACTCAGTAAAATAATCGACGAGTGTATCGACATGTCACTCAAAAAAAATAAGCAATAACACTTTCAAAAAAAAATATAAAAAATGAGGTAAAAATTTAATCTAAATGGTTCAATACCCTTCGACAAGCTCAGGCAGGCACCCCGATCACCCCGAGTTTTTCTTTGGATAATATCGAGGAACACAAAAGGGAAAGAGAAAAACCCGTCCAATACCCTTCACTCATTTTTATGATAAACTATCACTTTGATTTTTAATCATAAAGCAAAGGTTAATCATGCAGATTGTACAAACAAATATTTCACTCGAAGAACTAAAAAAAATGTCTGAAAAAATGCACCGAAAATTGGTTAAAGCAGTGGTCGATATTGAAAAAAATATCATGGTAGTTGACGCTGATCTCCATGCGGATCAAGAAACTTTATTATTGGAAAATGGATCTGATCAGAAAAATTTGTGGGGAATTAATTTATACCCTTCAAAACACGGCACAGAAAATTGGATAGAATTTGACTCTATGATCAATCTCAGGCCATCATGGGGAAATGCAAGTCGCGGAGTTAATAATCCTGGAATTCAAAAAAAAATAAGAGAAATTGTTAATACATTGGTAAAAAAATGATTATTCATAAAGATCTGGCTTCCGGCCGCTGGTTTAAACTTTCTCTTGTTGAGCAACTTGCAAATGTAGGAGTTGATATTGAAAGAACAATAAAATGGAGAAATAAGGGTGAGCTCGAAATGAGCAAAAAATCCTTTGAATGTGCTCTTGAATTGATTGATTTAACTATTGCCGATCCTAAAAACAGAAAACGACTCAAAGAGGTTGTACGGGCTCGGGAGATGCTTGTTGATCATTTTGTGTATGACAATGAATACAACACGACCGATAAAGAGTGGCAGGACTATTTTTTCCAATTTAATTACATGGCCGCACTCAGAAAAGGGAAATAAAATATTTCCAAGATCAAATAAACTTACGAGTTCACATCAAAAATAAAATGTTTCCTCCCCCGTTCGTGGTGAGTTTTTTTCTGAGTTTGCGAAGAAAAAAGTATCGAACCATATTGATTGAATGGTTCCTTATAATTTTGATTGGATATTCAATGAAACCCTTTTATGTTTATATTTTAAAATGTAGTGATGGCTCATATTATACTGGTCATACAGATAATATTGACCAAAGAATAGATGAACATCATAGGGGGCAAGGCTGCAGTTATACTGCAAAGAGACGCCCGTTTGAAGTTGTATTTGTAGGAGAGGTTTCAGAGAGGGCCGAGGCAATAAGTGCCGAAATTCAAATTAAAAAGTGGTCACGCAAAAAAAAAGAGGCTCTTATCAATGGTGATTGGGAGGGACTAAGAAAATTGGCAAAGAAAAATTTTAAGGGAAAACAAAATTAGAATGGTTCGATACATCCCTCGATACGCCACTACGTGGCTACTCAGGACACTCACCACGAACGGGGGGGAAGGTTCTTCTGCAAGCTCAGGGCAAACATCCCGATCATCCCGAGTTTTCCTTGGAAAATATCGAGGGGCACGAACGGGGGGGAAGGTTCTTCTGCAAGCTCAGGGCAGGCACCCCGATCATCCCGAGTTTTTCTCTGAAAAATATCGAGGGGCACGAACGGGGGGAGGATTCTTCGACAAGCTCAGGGCAAACATCCTGATCGTCCCGAGTTTTCCTTGGAAAATATCGAGGGGCACGAACGGGGGGAGGATTCTTCGACAAGCTCAGGGCAGGCACCCCGATCATCCCGAGTTTTCCTTGGAAAATATCGAGGGGCACAAACGGAATAGAAAAATCTATTATTTTTTGAGCATACTTTAACAAAAAACCAATTTTCGGATAGACTTACAAGTTCACATCAAAAATAAAATGTTCCCCTCCCCCGTTCGTGGTGAGTGTTTTTACTGAGTTTGCGAAGTAAAAAAGTATCGAACCATTGTTCTGTCCAACCACAAAAAAGTATTATAAATCAGGATGAATATTTGACACAGTCCAAAGGGGGGACTCATGAAGGGAACAATCAAAAAAATCGCTCTACTTGCACTTGTTTTCAATTCACACTGCACATTCTCGCAAGAACTACACGAACTGTACGGCATATCTTTTTTCTCTCCACGCTCATTCAACACAAACGTAGCACGACAGATGGTTGGCATACATCCTTACATCAACAGAACTGACGCTAAAAAATGCTACGGAGTTTTTTCTGCAACACCTGAATATTTGCACTCATACAAAACACGTCGAGTTGCAGAAGTTTTTTTTGGTACAGACACACTCCGCTTTTCCGGAAGCTTAGTTAACTCTCGATCGGAAGATGACATTCTTGCAGATTATTTTGGAATGTCACCAACCTTTGACAGTTTGATGACAGTAGATCCGAAAGTGCGAACTTTTTTAATCGATTTTGATCTGTACGTTGGATTTGACGGCTTTTGCCCCGGTCTTTATATTCGCGCACACGCACCTGCAGCATGGACTCAGTGGCAACTAAAACTATGCGAAGATATCACCAACAACGGAGCAGACACGCAATATCCTGCAGACTACATGGCAGCAGCGGCAATTAACGCTCCAGCACAAAGTGCGATTGTTCCATTTCGCGGTATGACAACTTACGGCCATGTAACAGAAGGAATGAAATACGGTAAAATCGACGGGTGCCAGGATCAAGGAAAACTTGCAGACTTTCAATTTGCTGTTGGTTATAATTTTATCCGCAGGGAACGGGGACACTTTGGAGCAAATCTTTTCTTTGTTGCACCAACCGGAACAAGACCAACAAGTGAATATCTCTTTGAACCAATTGTTGGTAACGGCAGACACTGGGAACTGGGAATTGGGCTAACTGGCGGTATTTTGTTGTGGGAAAAAGATGGAGATAAAACAATTTCTGCCAAAGTTGATGTGGACTTTACGCACCTGTTTAAATCGTGCCAACATCGCTCATTCGATTTTACAAAAAATGGTTTTGGAAGTCGTTTTATTTTGTTAAAAGAATTTGATTCTGCAGGAGCGTACACAGGAACGTGTTTGCCAGCAATCAACAAAACCACCCTACCGTGTAATGTTTGGGTCTCATTTCAGATGGACGCCGCACTTTTAATTTCTTACCATAGCAAACATTGGACGATCGACCTTGGTTATAATGGCTGGATTCGCAGTAGAGAAAAAATATGCATCACCGGAGAAATTGAAGCAAATAAATATTCACTCAAGGGAATTCAAAACGTAACCGGAGCAGGCGCAAACAATACACAAAGCACTGCAAAACTGCATGGTAACGAACTTGACGCTGTAGTTCAAGCTCAGGTTGCAGATAATCCTTCACCAGTCTTTATCAAAACATCCGACCTTGATTTGTGTTCAGCTACTATGCCACGTTCTATTTCTCATAAATTTTTCTGGAACATCAGTTATGCATGGGATACCGATGACAACCGATGGACCATACCATTTCTTGGCATCGGTGGTGAAGTTGAATTTGAAGGTGTGAACATCTGCCGAGTGGAACCGAATAAAAACACAATGTCCACCTTCGGCTTCTGGCTCAAAGGTGGATTGGTGTTTTGAAAAAATTTCTCCTATTCATCATTCATCTCTTGTCTAAGATACCACTTTCTGGTATCATTTGACCTAAATAATTAAGAGGTATAAAGATGAAGAAAAAACATCTTAAAACACTAGAATCTATATTCAAAATACCGGTTCAATCAAACGTCAAATGGTCAGACGTAGAAAGTTTATTAGTAACACTAGGTGCCGAAATAAGCGAAGGAAACGGCTCCAGAATAAGAATTGTATTGAATGGAGTAAAGGCAGTTTTTCACAGACCTCATCCTCGTAAAGAAACTGACAAGGGAGCTTTAGTTTCAATGCGTAGATTCTTAACAAATGCAGGAGTACAGCATGATGAAATATAAGGGATACTTTGGGGAAGTAAAATACGACTCTGAAGCAAAAATCTTTCACGGGGAGGTAATTGGCCTCAAGGACATTATTACTTTTCAAGCCAAAACCGTTGATCAGCTTGAAAAATCTTTTAAGGATTCTATCGATGATTACCTTGAGTGGTGTATTGAGCGAAACGAAAAGCCTGAAAAAACTTACTCTGGAAACATACATGTTCGTATGAATCCAGATTTACATGCGCAACTCGCACTTGCCGCGTCCCAAAAAAGCATTAGTTTAAACGAACTTATAAACATGATCTTAAAACAAGCAATCGTAACTTAAATTTATTCATCAGAAACTGGAGAAACAGGAATCAATAAATCGATATTTTTTTTCAGGAGTTGATAATAATCTGGAATTCTTTTTGCAATATCATCCGCCATCTCTTCTTTGTAAATATGAGACGAACTATTTCTATCTTTGATCATCTTGATCAGGATTGCAGTATCTACTTCTGAAATCAATTTTGCCTTGCACGCTTGACGCAAAACAGGTGTCGGTCCGTTAAATTTGACCTCTTGTCCAAAAACTTGCTCCAAATATTTTTTAACATACTTCCAAAACAAATCTGTTGTTATTTCAAATCTTTGTATCAGAGAATCTCTTAAACCCTTGTACAGCTCTTCCTTACTCGCGTAATCAGCCTGCTCTTCTTGATTTGATAAAATGTTTTTTTGAAGAAGTATGATCGCTTCGTCGAGCCTATCCATGGCATTTATTATTTGTTCGTATTTCAATTTCATTTTTTCCATACGATACCATCCTTCTCTACTTCTTCTTTGAATTTATCCGAAGATGTATAAAGATCCACAACATCAACCATCAATGGTATCGTCGTTTCTTCTAATTCATCTTCAATTTTGTATATTTTGCTCCTATCTATAGGTTCGCCGCAATCAATTGCTATATCTATATCGGCACCCTCTGAATGATCTTGCCGTGCGCGTGATCCAAAAAGATACACCGTACAGTTTGGCAAAACATTGTGGATAATATCCAAAATAGTTTTTTTGTATTGAGCGAAACGTTTGCTTTCAGAGCTTAATTCATCCATTGATTTACACCATTCTATTGCGACATCATTCTTAACCAACTAACCCAATCACTTCGTTCTTTTTTCATGAATGAACTCAACAACGTTTTTCAGATCGGAGAAGTTGTCTGCCGCATCATCATCAATCTCTATGCCAAACTTATCTTGAAGATCAAGAAGAATTTTGAATGTATCCAATGAATCCGCACCAAGTCCTTGCAAAGTAGAACTTTCTGTAACACTGTTTTTATCGATACTTAACTTTTTAGAAACAATGTTAATCACTTTTGAAGATGTATCTGTACGATCAAATGAAGCCATTGTTTATTTCTCCGCTTTTGCAGTTATGCCAAGTGTATCTTTTAATTTCTCTATGTCAGATATATTATTTACTGCTACAACCTGCTTTTCAGGATAGCGCTGTTTGAGCATATCATGCAACTGCATACCCGGTCCAATCGCAATTAACAGATCGTACTCTTTGAGTTTGTCCACAGTTTGCGACCACAAAATCGGTTTTGTAATCCAAGAAATCGCACACTGTTGCAAATCTTTACCTACACGAATCTTTTTGGCATCAGAACTACACAACAACGAGGCCTCTCCATCCTTGAAATCAACTTTTTCAAGATACATTTTAAACGATGACTCAATTTCATCCATTAAAGATGAATGCAAACCGAGCTCATAACCGATAATTTCAGTTGTTCCTTCAAGATCAACTGCATCATGACAAACCTGTTCAACCGTTTTTGCATCACCAGCAATAACATGCTCCATCGGAGAATCATAAATACTTATACCAACCGGCGTTTTTTCTTTATTATATTTTTTGCAAAGATATTCAAGTTGCTCAGAAGAGATATTAAAAACCTTTGCAAAACCAAACTCACCTTTGTCTATCAACGCCTCGTACATAGTCACATATTTATTCAACAAATAAAGACCGTCTGGCAAACTTAAACTCCCAGCAGCATGAAGAGCCGAATATTGACCACAGCTGTAGCCTGCAACAACATCAGCTTCAACGCCCTCTTGTTTGATCAAATCAAAAATTGATGATGAAACTAAAAACAACGCCGTGTAAGCGTTGTTCATTCGAGCAAGTTCAATATCTGAAGAAGCAAAACAAAGTTTTACAAAATTGATATCAAGACAATTTGACGCTTGTTCAAAATGCTCCTGAACCAAACGTGAGTCATCGTATAACTCTTTTGCCATACCCACAAATTGACTCCCGTAGCCGGGAAAGAGCGCAGCTACCTTCATAGGACCCCCCTTACTTTGTCCCAATTTGAAAATCTACTCAGTAGACAAGTACTCAAGCAAACCGTTAAGCCTGTCCAGACTCGTTTGCTTGCCCACAATAGAAAGTAACGCAAAAATGCCAGGGCTCGCACTTGTTCCTGTTAATGCTATCCTAATCGGCTGAGCTAATGCAACTAATTTAATTCCTAACAGTTTGCACAGTACTTTGATTTGTTCTGAGAGATTTTTTTCAGAAAATTGATCAATATCCCCAAATAAATCAATCAACTTTTTCAGATGTTGTGACGTTTCTGGCTTAACCCATTTTTGTACAGCATCAATATCAAATTTCTGTGGCCCATTGTGCAGCAATACCAACTGCCCAATCATTTCATCCAACGTTTTTACACGATCTTTATACAGACCGATCAACGTGAGTATCTGCTCCTCTGTCCAACCAGTTAACTTTTTGTACAATGCAGGTTCCACATCAGAAACAGTGCGTTCAAGCAACTCTGAATCTTTTGTTTCCCGAATATAGACACCGTTGAGCCATGCAAGTTTGACCGGATCGAAAATTGCTCCCTTTTTACCAACCTGATTCAAAGAAAAATGGGAGATCATCTCCTGTCTGGAAAAAATCTCCTGGTCACCATGCGACCATCCAAGGCGTACTAAATAATTAAAAAGCGCCTCGGGCAGAAAACCATTTTTTCGGTAATCAAGCACTGAAGTAGCTGCATCACGCTTACTCAACCTATCACCACTCGGTCCCAAAATAAGCGGTAAGTGAGCAAACTGAGGAACACTTAAACCACAAGCTTGATACAACATAATCTGTTTTGGTGTGTTTGAAATATGATCCTCTCCACGAATCACGTGGGAAACACTCATGTGCGCATCATCAAGAACAACAACCAAATTGTACATCGGCGTACCATCGGAACGCGCAATGATAAAATCATCAAACTGATCAACATCAAAAGTAATCGTTCCACGAATCAGATCTTCAAAAATAATCTTTTCTTTTTCACGAGGAACCTTAAAACGAACAACAAACTGTTTTTCGTCGCCTGTTTCGCTCTGATTGCACTCCCAACATGCTCCATCATACATACTAAAAAGATCACTGTGCCCATTGCGCACTTTTTGTCGTTCTGCAATCTCTTCCGGAGTGCAGTAACAACAATAAGCCTTTCCTTCCTCAAGCAACTGCCGAACAACCTGTTTGTGGCTTTCTATCCTTTCCGATTGGATTACCGGAGGCTCGTCATAATCAAGCCCACACCAAGCAAGAGCTTCCAAAATTGAATCTGTATATTCCTGCTTAGATCGCTCAAGGTCGGTATCTTCAATTCTCAAAAGAAACTTTCCACCAGCATTCCTGGCAAACAACCAGTTAAACATTGCGGCACGGACACCACCAATGTGCAAATGCCCGGTTGGCGACGGTGCGAAACGAACACGAACTTCTGAATTATTTTTCATTCTTTCCACCTACCCCAGCTGTTTTAATTTTTCACTAGCCAGTTGGGAATATGGAGATTTTTCTTCTTTGCTTTTTGAAGGCAACTTTTCAAGTTTTTGCCACGCCACACGGGCTTTTTCTACTTCATCTTTACTCAAAAAGTAAGAACCCAAATAATAAAGCGCAACATCTTGAGCATCACCACCATCGTTGTTAGCGATAGACTCTAATTCCTTCAAACCCGCAGCACGAACCGCCGTATCTTTATCGTCCATTTTTACCAAAGCTACTTTTGTTTTGTAGTAACCAGTCAATGGGTTATCAGATGGCATTTTTTTAATTGCAATCTCCATCAACGGCAAGGCAATATCTCGCTTACCCTGTGCAACAAGCGCTTGTGCTTGAAAAAGCTGAAAAAGAGGAGCAAGCTTCGAACCACTATTTTGCTCATATCCCAGAGCAAAAGCACCTTCAACATCAGCCCATTTTTCTGATTCACCCATAGCCTGCTCAAAAAGCTGCATTGCCTCGGAAAAAGTTTTTTGTGCCGTTGCCTCTTTGCCTATAACGTGCCAGCGATAAATTGAATACCCTCCATATCCAAGCCCCGCGACAAGAATTCCTATCAACAAAAGGTTGCCATACTTTGAGTTTTTCTCATGTTTTTTCTCCACCAAAAGTTTTTTAAAATCAACCCAAATATTGTGAAAAACGGTCAGTACATCTTTCATTACAGACATGGTTATCTTCTCCAACAATTAAATAAAAAAACTATTTTTTCACAGTAATAGCCAGAACCTAGCATATTCATGGGAAAAAGAAAGAGACGACAAAACAATAAAACAGAAAATGCGCCAAGAAACTCTCGTTCCTGACGCACAAATCTACTACATTCACTAAAAATCATTCTACTTCTTTGGTTCCTCTTCTGGCATAACCTCTTGTGGTTGTCCATCTACTTGTGCTTGCTGTGCCATCGCGCTCTTTTTTTGCGCACGAGCCTGACGCTCTTCCCCACGCTTTACTGCACGGTCAACCTTAGTCGCCATAATCTTTTTGCCCTTATAAAAACCACAGACGTCGCAGACCTTATGCGTCGCAATAGGAGCCTTACAGTTTTTACATTCGGAAAAAGACTTAACTTTCATTCCCTTGTTTGCAAAACGCTTATCCCGTCTAGTTCGGGAGCGTTTCCGTTTTGGTACTGGCATGACAAACTCCAACCGATTTACATGATGAATAGCAATTAACTATTAACTATCTGAAAAAAATAAATGTTGCCATAGAAACAACAAGACAACACTGTTACCTAGATTACAAAAAATAGGGAAAAAAGGCAAAATCAACCTAAATAGCACGCTCCCACAACCCTGCAAAATTCTGTCGAATCTGCCCACTCACTTGTAATTCAAACAAAATAGCATGCAACTGTTCCATTTCAACTCCCGTTTTTACGGCAATATCGTCAATCGAACAAGGCTGCTTGCACGCAAAAATAATAGCTCCTGCCGGACCTTTCGGCTGAGGAATTGCTTCACAAGAAGAAACACAAACCTTCTTGGGCGACCTTCGTGGCTCGAAAACTTTTGTATTTCTTTTGTGCGACTGCGCAGCTACAGATCCCAGCGATATCCCAAATTCAGCAATGATATCATCCGCGCAACTTACCAGCTTTGCGCCCTCCTGAATTAGCCCATGACAACCAGCACTCAACACATCTCCAATTGGCCCGGGCACCGCAAAAACCTCTCGTCCCTGCTCAAGAGCAAATTGTGCAGTTATTCGTGCGCCACTTTTTTGTGCCGCCTGCACAACAACACATCCACGACTCAAACCTGCGATAATTCTATTGCGGGCGGGGAAATTCCCTGGTCGAGCCTGCGTTTTCAGAGGAAATGAACTTACAAGCGCACCCCCACTGTCAAGGATAGAATCAAACAGTTTTTCATTGGAAGCTGGATACGGACGCAAAATCCCTGAACCGAGAACGACCACCGTTTTCCCACCGGACTGCACCGTTGTACGATGTGCCATACTGTCAGCCCCAATTGCGCCACCACTCACAATAACCCATCCGTTATTCACAAGCTGAGGAATAAAATCTTCTATAACTTGCTCGCCATATCGATGCGCACAACGAGATCCAATAACCGCAATCGTTTTGGACCTATTAAAAACCGACTCCCCTAACCAATACAGAACAGGTGGCGGAGCATAAATGTGAGTCAACATTTCAGGATAGCCTTCACTTCCAAATGTTGCGATCTGAACACTATGCCTTTCAATCAGCTCACATTCTTTTTCCACAATCTGCTTATCTTCAAGACCATCAACCAGCTTTTGTGAAATTTTCTGAGAAAAACCAAACCGATGCATAAAATCAGATATCCTCAATTTATACAAGTCTGCTAGAGAAAGAGCATCTGGTTTTGCTTGCATCAGTTTTTTAATAGCTATCGGACCGATACCATTGATAAGTGAAAGATGAAGGAGTACTAGATTATTTTGCATACTAATTACTTGTAAAGATTATTTTGACCACCGATTAGAGCTAAGCACAGACAACAAAATCGAAAGGTTTCAAATCATCTAGAACTGTGCGAATGAATCAGGCTCATTGTCATTTCCATCACTTTCAGACTCAGAGAAATCTAAAAAGCTATTTTGTGTAAAGCCCTGTGAACAATCCTGGCCCCCTAGCAAAGCCCCAGGTTCTTTTCCAGCTTTTTTCTCAGGCTTTACGTTTTCATACTCAACTGCAACCGTTTCGACCTCTTTGACAACCTCTTGTGCCGCAGCAGCCTGAACCTCTTGCGTCTTTCCAGAAGAACCACCACTTGGAGGTTCTTCCGTTTTTTCTTCTTCATTAAATGCAACAAGAGAAGCAAGTCGCTGTTCTTTATCAAGCTTAATCAGTCGAACACCCTTCGCCTGACGCCCCATCGTTCTGATCTCTTTTGGCGAGAGACGAATAATTTTTCCGCCTGCATCGATTAACAAGATGTGCGACTTATCATTCACAATAGCCAATCCGATCACTTTTCCATTTCTTTTTTCTGTTGGAATCGTTTTCACACCAACACCGCCACGATGCGCAATTCGAAAATCTTTTACACGAACCCGCTTGCCATACCCTCGCTCAGTTGCAAACAAAATATCCCCAATGTCATCACGAATAATTTCCATACCAACAACAAAATCATCACCTTTGAGACGAATACCGATCACACCAGAAGCCTGACGCCCCATAGAACGAACTTCTTCCTCCTTAAATCTGATTCCCTGTCCATTCGATGTTGCAATAATGATGGTTCCTCCACCAGAGCTGAGAGAACAAAACACAAGTTCATCCTCATCCTTTAAGGTCACCGCTCGAATACCTGTTGCACGGATCTTTGAAAACGATTTTGCATCGGTACGCTTAATTAACCCATTTTTGGTAAGCATAACCATAAATTTGCCTTCAAGCTCACGAGCACAGAGCAACTTAACAACCCGCTCATTCTCATTAAGCGGCAAAATATTTACAATTGCTCGCCCTTTTGCAGTCCTAGATGCTTCAGGAACCTCAAATACCTTCAAGCTATAAACACGACCGAAATTAGTGAAAAAAAGAAGCGAATCATGATTGCGTGCAACAAAAATATCCTGAACAACATCATCTGACCCTTCCAGGGCAGCCATACCCATCTTACCTTTGCCACCTCTATGCTGCACTCCATATGTTGAAAGATTCACACGCTTGATGTACCCCTTTGAGGTCAATGTTACAACAACATCCTCATCAGGTATCAAATCTGCCTCAGTAAGAATATCGATCGGCCCGGCAATTTTTGACTTACGCTCATCTGCATACACTTGCTTAAGTTCAGCAAGCTCCTTAACAATCTCTCCATTAAGAATCGATTCATTTTCGATAATTGAAAGCAAATATTTGATCGTTTCTTTTATCTCTACCATTTCGTTGCGAATTTTTTCTCGCTCCAGACCAGTCAAGCGCTGCAACCGCATTTCCAAAATAGCCTTGCCTTGACGAGCAGTTAGTTCAAAACGCCTGTTCAATTTATCAATTGCTTCATCTGCCGAGCCGGACATCTTAATAATCGCAACCACTTCATCGATATTTTCGAGCGCAATAATAAAGCCAGCAAGCAGATGCTCGCGCGCTTTTGCTTTATTCAAGTCAAAGGTCGTACGTTTGTAGATTACCTGCTTTCTGTGAACAAGAAAGTGTTGCAACAGCTCACGAAGCGTAAAAACAAGCGGAACATTATCAAGCAGCCCCAACATTAAAATAGATACCGACGTTTGCAAATATGTGTGTTTGTATAACTGATTCAACACAACCTGCGGAATTTCTCCCCGCTTGATTTCAATAACCAATCGCATACCACGCTTGTCCGACTCATCTCTAATATTAGAAATGCCATCTATAACTCTATCTTTCACCAGATTAGCAATTTTTATTGCAAGCTCAGCTTTGTTTACCTGATAAGGAAGTTCGGTAATGATGATATGCGAACCCTTTTTTGTCTCTTCAATATCAACAACACCACGTAAAATCAGTTTGCCTCGCCCAGTAGTATAAGCCCGAATAATTCCGGACCGCCCACAAATAATACCACCTGTTGGAAAATCAGGAGCAGGGATTAAGGCAAATAACTCATCGTCGGAAAGATCTTTATTTTCAAGCAATGCCAAACAACCGTCAATTACTTCACCCAAATTATGCGGCGGAATAGAAGTTGCCATACCAACAGCGATACCGGCCGTACCATTAACCAAAAGATTTGGAAGTTTGCTTGGTAATATAACAGGTTCAACCGTGGACTCATCAAAGTTTGGAACAAAATCAACTGTTTCTTTTTCTAGGTCAGCAAGAATTTCCTGACTAATTTTTTGCATTCTGACTTCGGTGTAACGCATTGCCGCCGCATTATCACCGTCAACCGAACCCCAGTTGCCTTGACCATCAAGAAGCGGATATCGTTTAGAAAAATCCTGCACCATTCCCACCATAGTATTATAAACAGCCTGGTCGCCATGCGGATGGTATTTACCGAGCACTTCACCAACAACACGAACAGATTTATGATATGGCTTGTTGTAGTGAAAACCAAGTTGGTGCATCGTGTATAATACACGCCGGTGTACAGGCTTTAAACCATCCCGAACATCCGGAATAGCACGACTTACAACAACCGACATGGCATAATCAAGAAACGAATCCTTTAACTCATTTTCGATCAATATCGGCTTAATACCGGATTTATTGTTTTGATTGTCCGTCGGTTCCATACGCCCTGCCCTTCCACAGCAAACATGTATTACTTTTTTATTTTTTTCGCTTCACCACCTTAGTGTAGATAGGTTTTAGAATACTCCGAACTGCCATGCAATACAAGAGCAAGAGCGGAGAACCAAGCCAAAAATAGCCATTTTTTATTTGACCCCGTGAAAAATTTCTTCATACTGCGTTATGGCATAGTAAAATAGATTAGAAAATAACTTGCACTACTTAAACAATGAACAAAAAAATGAACAACAAAACAAAAAACTCTCTCCTTCTTTTGACCACTCTTTTTTGCACCGCATACGCCAGCACTTCTCAAGCTATGATAGGACGAGAAGCAAAAGATGATTTCATATACAGATACGAAAACCCCATACAAAAAAAAGCGCGCACATCTGTTTTTAAAGAAAGCCTAGATCTATTTCACTTTGTAAAAGACCGCTGTTGTCCCAATATAAAAGATTGGCAAGAATTCTTTAACATCACCGTCACAATACTTTTTGAGCCACAACAAAAAATAACCGATTCTATAACAAAGACTGCCCGGAAAAAATTGAAACTAAGACGAAAAAAAGAACAATAGTTAGGTTCTGTTGATCTTTTAGCTTGAAAAAAGACCCGAGAAATCAATCCCGGGTCCTTTTAGTACTAATTTTGTTTTGTTCTCTACCGCGAGGCAGCAAGCAGACTAATCAAACGACAATCCACCTTTCAACCACACACCCCATTGCGAAACAGCGCTGTAAGTTCCATCTGTTTTACCAGAAAACTCAACTTCACCACCAACACCAAGGAATGGAACCCACGAGTCATCTTCTTCATCGTTCCACGCATAACTCAGGTGTGCAAACAGCTTGTGAGAAATAGCGCTTGGTGTTTCGCACAGGTTTAAATCGTCGCAGGAAAGAAGGATTGGTGTTGATGAAGTTCTTTGCTGGCCGTTGTAGGCTGTTGAGAAATCAATAGCAACAGAAGCATCGGCCAAGGCCCAGGCAAATTGAGCATTGTCCACATTTGGGTTTTCTTGGTCATTGGCATTGCTATATTTTACTCCAGTGACTGTGTTAGTTCCACTGTTAATTGTGGCTTCGCTTTCGGTTGCAGAAAGGCCTATAGGTGTGTTATTGCCATGTCTAAATCCTGTTACGAAAGCATCACCTTTAAGTGCATACTTATTCTCTTCGAGGCAACATTTTTTACAGCAATCTTCATTAAATTTCTCGCCAGTTCTTCCCCAGAGGTTGTAGCCGATATCAAAACTAAATCCGCCGCATGTGTAGGCAAATTTAAGAGCCATATCACCTTGCACTGCTATACTGACATCTGTGCAACAGGTGCTTTTGTTAATAAGTGGTAACAGTTTTTTTTGATACTGATGAGAAGGGGCGACAGAAGGATTGCCTACCCCTGCATAGAGATCTGCAACGGAAGTGCCCATTTCTTGAATCAGCATGTAGCGACTGTTTTTTTTGCCTTTCAGGTCAAAAGAGCGTGTTTGTTTTGTTTTAAAGTAGTGGCCGATATTTGCATCCAGGTACACACAGAAATTGCTTTCCTCATCATCACTTGTCCAGAGTTGTACGTGTGATGTCAGTCCACCGCCAAGCATCCAGTGACCGCCCGCACCAACAATTGGCTCAAATAGATATGTTCCGCATGGTTTGTTGCCGGTTGGGAATGATGCACGAATCATGAGTCCAAAGTGATAATCTTCGTCTTGTAAGAAGTTCCAACCCAATGCAACTTCGATGTCAGAAAGTCTTGTTTTGGTCAGCTCGCAGTCAGCGATTTTACCATACTTGAGTTTTTCTTGCATGTCGCCCCAAGTAACACCTTTCATTGCAGTTTTAAAATCAGCTGGAAGAACAGATCGTTCAACAAGATCAACCGTACTGTTCATGTAACCCATTTCAAAAGGAAGGGTTCCATCGTTGATTTTTTTTTCACACATATTGAGTTTCCATTTGGTATAAACAATTGGTGCATGGATTCTGAAAAATCCACCCTCCCACCAGTTGTCAAAACCAAGATAGAGATTTAAATCTACTATAAAGTTGGTGATTCGCGGTGTAAATGAGACAGTACTTTCGAAGTTTGTCGGTAGGCCAAGGTAATCAGCAAGCCATTCATGTGTTCCGCGTGCGACGGCTCCACCATTACTGTTTCTAGCACTCACGCCCTTTCTACTCCCTGAAATGGTCAACTTGCCGTTTTGTAGATCATCACCGAAAAAGAATCCTGCAATTCTGCAGGGTTTAAATGAACGTGTGAATTCTGGTGTGATCGAAAATGCACCGTAGACGCTTTCCATTTCGAACTTGTTGATCATCGACTGCCAGCCGACCAGTTCTCGTGCCGCGTTGATACTTTGTGAGCGGATACTAAAATATGGGTAGCCTCCGCCGCAGACTTTTTCGCAACAATTTTTGCTCGTTGTGCAACATGTTGCCGCGGTCGCTACTCCCGCACTCACCAAACAGAAAAACGAGAGTAAACCTTTTAATTTTTGATTCATAAAAACAGCTCCTTTTGCGCTACTACTACTACTACTACTACTACGGTGGCTGCCTCCTTTCGCTGCAATCTTTGCCTACTTTTTGTGTTGAACAACATTCTATCGCACATTTTGCAAAGATTTCAATTTTTTTATAATGAGCCTACCTAAGCACCACGAAGCTTCAGCGCCCAAAATATTTACAAAATGACAGCTGTGCCGTAAAATGACTTTATGGATATAAAAAAAATAGACCTTAAAAACTTCACACCAGACAAAATTAGAAACTTCTCGGTCATTGCGCATATTGATCATGGAAAGTCGACGCTGTCCGATCGACTGCTTGAGATGACTGGAACAATTTCAACACGAAAAAAACATGAGCAGTTTCTTGATAAACTGCAGGTTGAAAAAGAACGTGGAATCACAGTCAAGGCACAAACAGCTTCTATGTTTTACGAATATCAAGGTGAAATTTATCTTCTTAATTTGATCGATACGCCAGGCCACGTTGACTTTAGTTATGAAGTTTCCCGCTCGCTATACGCTTGCCAAGGAGCGCTACTTCTTGTTGATGCCGCTCAAGGCGTACAAGCTCAGACAATGGCAAATTTTTATCTCGCATTCGGTCAAGATTTAGCGATTGTTCCCGTGATCAACAAGGTCGATATTGCAGCTGCAAATCCAGAAAAGGTTGCCAAACAACTTGACCATCTTTTTGATTTTAAAAAAGATGATATTCTTTTCACCTCAGCAAAAACCGGCCTGGGAATGGATACCGTTTTAGAAGCAATCATCAAAAAAATCCCGGCACCTGTGGGCGCCGAGGCAAAACCTCTTAAAGCTCTACTTTTTGATTCGTGGTATGACGAATATCGTGGTGTTGTTTGTCTTATTGCTTTGCATGACGGAGTAATTAAAAAAGGTGATAATATCACGCTGGCACAGTCAGGCAAAAAATATGAAGTCTTGGAAATCGGTTTGATGTATCCGGATGAACAACCGATGAACGCACTTTTTCCTGGTCAAGTTGGTTATCTTATTGCAGGAATGAAAACAGTTCAAGAAGCACGCGTTGGCGACACTATTTTTCATTCTAAAAAACCGGTTGAAGCTCTTCCAGGTTTTAAACCGGCAAAACCGATGGTTTTTGCCGGAATCTATCCAATTGTCAGCACCGATTTTGAGTTACTCAGCGATGCAATTGAAAAATTAACACTTAATGATGCCTCTGTTTCTATTGAGAAAAAAACGTCTGTTGCGCTTGGCCTCGGTTTCCGTTGTGGCTTTTTAGGTTTGCTCCACATGGATGTGTTCAAACAAAGGCTTGAGCAAGAATACGGACTTGATGTTATCGCGACAGCACCAAGCGTACTTTACAAAGTGAAACTCAAAAATGATCAGACAATTGACATTGAACGACCTTCAGAATTTCCAGATCCAAGCAAAATAGAAGAGATTCTTGAGCCTATTATCGACGCCACTATAATTGTTCCCAAAAAGTTTGTTGGTAATATGCTAAAATTGTGCGAAGAAAAACGTGGCGAACAAAAGGAAATGAACTATCTGGATGAAGACCGAATTATTTTAAAATACAAGCTCCCGCTCAATGAAGTTGCAACTGATTTTTATGATCAATTAAAATCTCTAAGCTCGGGATATGCAAGTTTTGATTATGAGGAAGCTGGCTACGAACCAGCAGATTTGGTCAAAATGGACATTTTACTGAACGGCAAACCTGTTGACGCACTCTCCATTATTGTTCACAGAGATAAAGCATATTATGTGGGACGCGATCTGACCAAAAAACTAAAAAAACTTATCCCTCGCCAGCTATTTGAAGTTGCTATTCAGGCAGCATTAGGCGCAAAAATTATTGCCCGCGAAACAGTATCTGCCATGCGTAAAGATGTAACCGCAAAATGTTATGGTGGTGATATCACAAGAAAAAGAAAGCTTCTTGAAAAACAAAAAGCTGGAAAAAAGAAAATGAAGCAGGTGGGAAATGTTGAAGTACCACAAGAAGCGTTTTTGAGCATCTTAAAAAAATAATCATGTCATTTTATTTTCATTTGCTGATTTTTGCGCAATTTTGCTACGGTGATAACATCAAAAAAATAAGAGCTTTGACTTATTCCGTAGGAGAATAATAGATGAATAAAGTTTTTTCAGGGAATATTTATATTTTTCATGCATTCGATGTTGGATATGAAATTGATTTAGAGAAGATCAGTGAATCAAAAGAGATTATCGTTCAACCAACTCATACACCAAAATATTTTAAAAATTATCATACTCCTCTTTCAATTGATCTACCTCATCCACACACAACAGGAAAATTTAGCAGCTGTAAAATACATAACTTTGGACCAATATCAATAACTTACAAAATCCCGTTTAAAGATACACTCGGAAACTTGCGCATGGAACTTCAGGATATTGAACATGAATATCAAGAAGAAAGTGTTATAAATGCACGCTCTGTCTTTGAAAAAATAAAAAAACATATCATGCGACCAAGCTTTTTTCATACCCGTTCATCGTACGTTGTAATTCAAGTTGATCAAATACCAGAAACTATCTCAGTCGAAGATCTTAAAAAAAAATACAGTGGCGTTATTGCTTCGATGCTCAGACTGGAAACGGAAAGTTTATCTGAAGACCAAAAAAATGAAATCTTACAAGATGCAATAGGCTACTACCGAGGCGACATGATTGTTATCGATACTGAAGCAGCATTTGTTTATGACGATGAATACCAAGAGATTCTCGACCTATTTGAATTTTGCAATATCCAACATCTTGAACTGCGCTACTTTGACAGGCTACTTGATCGCCAGCTTAACCTCATTTATGAAGAAAAATTGGGCAAAATACCGCTCACGCACTATCTTCCATTTATTCGTGCTCCATGGCGCGGTCCAGTCGGCGATTTGGGTAAATTGAGAGTAGAAATCTCAGTTATATCCGAAAGACTCGCAAATAGCATCAAACTATCTGGCGAAACCTATTTTTCCGAGCTTTACACCCTACTGGTCGATAAATTGAATCTTAAAAATTGGAGTGACTCAATTAATAAGAAATTGGACATAATAGCAGACATCAGATCGGTCTTTCAGCACAAAATAGACGCTATCAGAGAAGATATGCTTACAATATTGATTATCATACTGATTTTCACAGAAATCCTTATTGCACTATTTAAAAAGATGCGCTAGGAGCCTATTTCGAGGCTAGCACGCAAAACAAATACCATTTGACAAGAAAAGTCCTCATTGGTAGTATTTTAATGATATGGAAACTCATCTAAATGGAGAATTATGCGGCTAAATGCCGTTTTTAGGGGTTAACTTGGAGGTTAATCAAATGATAAAGAAAAGAGAAAAAAGATTTGCGTGTACTACACTTGTGTTGCTCCTCATTGCAGCAACGCTTCCTGCAGCCTGCCGGCAAAGCAATAATTCCTTTTCAAAACATTACAACAAAGCTCGAGCATTATTTAACAAATACAGCACCGTTACAACACCCCTATTCACATTCTATTTTTCTAAAAAAATCGGACTCAAGCGAAGCCTAAAGATCGGATCCACATCAATCGTAACAGCTGGGTTTTTATCCTCAAAAAACAAAAAAATTAAAAGATACCTTTACGATTGTAACCTCATCGCGGGACCGATTCTTTCCATTCCTTACGCATGGAAAAATATAAAAACAAAATCCCCCAAAGTAGCAAAAATCGTTACAAAAATTGGAACCAAAACTGTTGTCGAACCGCTGACCGGCAAAAAAGGTTGCGCACAATTTAAACTTGAACGCTTAACGAATTTTGGGTTTGCAACAAAATCAATTTTCTCCCGAATGTTCCTAGGTTTTCGCCGCATTTTTTACCCTCTATGCGTCGTTAATTGCATGCTCGAATCTGTAAGACTTGCAAAAAACTACTGGGCCACCTACAAAAACAGGAGAAAAAAATGCTAAAAACCAAAAACCGTAAATGTCCACGAAGCATCAACCTACTTTTTGTAACCGCACTCCTTATTTCTACAACAGCCCCTCAAGTATTACTTGGGTCACAAACTATAGTAAAAAAAACTGTACTCAATTCCACAAAAAAAAGTATTGCGCCAACCTTATTTAGTCGCTGCAGTAACTTTTTAGGCAAAGTGATCAATAAATTTTTTATTTTTGAGCCAGTCGTCTCGTATGCTTGGTGGGAAAAGAAAAACTACTACGGACAAAACAAACCAATCAACAAAAAAGAGAAAATTCAGACCAGATACAGAAAAATATCGTACGCTATACTCGGCTCGCTTGCAAACTACGCATCTGAAGCAGCATCTTCTCGATTGTGTTGTAACAAAAAAAATGCCTCATGGCTGAAGTGGATAGGGGTAAACCTTGTTATTCCAATTATGAACTCTCTAATTGCAGAATCCATTTCAGAGTGGCTGTTCCCAAAGAAAAAAATAGAAAAAAAAGAAACAAAAAAGGAGCCTCAATCAAAGCAGCAACAAAAAAAACAGGATAAAAAAAACATTTCAATACCGACCGATATTGAAAGCAATCTCACCTGCCCTTCATAACAATCATTTTGCAACACTTACTTTTGCCGGACGAAGCAACTCATCATTAAACATGTACCCCTTTTGCAAAACTTGAACAATCTCACCAGGCTTATGATCATCCGATTCAACCTGAACGAGAGCTTCATGCAAATTCGGATCGAAATTCTTCATTTGATCGATTTCAGACAGTCCAGCCTTTTTTAAAACTTTGTCTAAAGAACTACCGATAATTAAAAAACCAGCAAACAGTTTTTTAACTTCAGGAGAAAGTTCTTTCTGCTCTTTTTGCTGACCAACTCTTTCAAAATCATCAAGAACAACGAGAAAATCCTTGATCAATTGAGTTTGCGCATGCTTCATCCAACGCAAACGCTCTTTTTCCATTCGACGCTTAAAGTTTTCCAAATCGGCACTAACACGGGCGAATTTTTCTTTCCACTGCTGTAGCTGCTCCTCGCAAGCAGCCAACTTGCCCTGTTCACGTTCGTCTTTTTTAAATTTATTCTTTTCTTTACTCATATATCCCCCCAGCAGGATAAACTAAACACGATTATCTTTGCACTTAAAAAGATCCACAAAAAGCAAATCTATCTTTGTTATTATAGCAAACTTGGAGATATTTTTCTTTCTTTTTTTTTCGTATTTCTCTATACCTAAAAGAGGCTCTCAGACACCCCAAAAAAGAAAAGAGGAATGAGTATGAATAAGCTTTTCGGGTACAAAATAATCTTCATGACCCTTCTTCTGGCAAGCCTTACGCCAAGCATTTCAGCTCTTGATAGAATCCATTTTTACTCCACAAATCCATTGTGGCCTGAACCTCGATTTGAAAAAGATCATCTTTTTTCACTCGACATACTGTTTTACGAGGGATCTGCAAAAAAAGGAAGAAGAAAGTGTGATGACTGCCAAACAAACCTTTTGGACATCTACGGCACATACAATATGCGCTTGCTTGGTAAAAATGTCCCTAAAAAAGATTTTAGTACATTTCCAGATATCATACTCACTCTTTTATCCCAGATTCCATCTTGCTGTAACGACTTTGGCAGGCTTTCATTCTGCGGATCATTTGACACAAAGCAAGCAGAAATCATGCTCACACAAAATTTTAAGAATGGACTTTTTTGTTTGCTCCATCTTCCAATCCGCTCTCTTGACATCGACTGCATAACCTACAGAGATTTGTCGCCAACAGGACCAAATACACCAAACAAAGATAATCCGATTTGGAAGGCATTTTTAGCAAGTTTTGGCACCATTCTCAAACAATACGATTTAGACATGGGGCCGTACAAATGCACTCATATCGGGGACGTCAGCGCCATGCTTGGCTGGACAATGAATTACGAAGCAACAGAAGTTGTTGATTTTGTCGACATGACAGTAAAAGCTGGCGCACTCTTTCCGTCGGGTAAAAAAAGAGACCCTGATAAAGTCTTTAGTCTCCCACATGGATATGATGGACATTTTGGATTACCCTTCGCCTTTGATATCGCCGTTGGATTTTATGAATGGCTTACCGTAGAACTGCACGTTGATGCCCTCGTTCTTTTTAAACACACACGATGCTTGAGAATGAAAACAGCATGCGAACAAAGCGGCATGATTAAACTTGCCAAAGGACGCGCAACTGTCGATCCTGGGTTAATTGTTCAGGCCGGAGGTTATGTTCAAGCTGATCACGTAGTCCGAGGACTTTCTTTAACAGTTGGTTATTCGTTCTCACATCGAGGAGATGACAAAGTTTGTCCGTGCGACACCGAAACCTTCAACACATTCATTGCAAGCAGCGATGAAATGTTCAAACGTTGGAAGCGTCACACATTACATTTTAAAGCTGAGTATGATTTCACAAAAGAAGACTCTCGTTTTGGACCGCGAATTGGCCTCTTTTACAACTGGCACCTAAAAGGTGAACGCACATTCAAAACAAATACCGTCGGCGCATCATTCGGACTTGATATCACACTCAAACTCTAATGTAAATTTTTTTGAACAAAAAGGCATAGCATGAAAAAACTAGTATACATTTTGCTTATAACAACTATCTGGGCAGGAAAAACAAACGGAACAGTGGAAGCAACCCTTGCTGCCGCTGCGAGATCAAAAGTTTTTGACCGAACAACTGGAACCTTATTTTTGGGACTCGAAGGAGGGGGCAGCAACGCTATCTCACGCATCAGTAGATTTACCGGCACTGGAGCGCCATTAATTACAGCGATCGGATCAAACGCTCTTCTTACCGGTCAAACAATTGAATTTTTATCATTGATGACTCAAGAAGGACAAACATCACCAAACCTGTCTGCAGTTGTAAAAAACACAAATAACTTTGAACAAACAAAAGTGATTACTCTCAACAACGACGGATCAAAAGTTTCCGAAACAGCAACCGATCTAAAAGACGCTTCCGGCACCAATGCAACTGCTGGAATTGTTCGACTTGCTGCTAACGAAGATCGTGTTTTTGTAGCAGTTCGTCCAAATGGCGGAAATTTGGGAGATGTAAACAGTGGCATTGCACTTATAGAAGTTGACACTGACACTCTGGCACAAACAATAAAGGATGCAACAACTGGAGCGGATGGAAATAAAGCTCAAAAGTTTGACCAAACCTCTGCACAAATAAAAATCAATGGCAATGTCAGTTTTGTCAACATTGGAACTACTACACCAACTAAAAACGAAAGTATACGGCTTCATTGGGATGAAAAACTTCAACGGCTTTATATTGGAGTAAATGTTCAGTCTGGAGGAAATGTTGGTGACGGCGCCCGCTCGGTGGCATTGGCAAAAATTGAGGCGAATGGAACACTCACTATTTTAGACTTTGTGCCAAGCGCAGCATTTGATAATCAATTGACAGATATTATCGGTGCAGCAAGGGAAGATATTTATATATACACACGACGAATCAAAATCATGCACGCCAGCACAGGTCCAAGCTACTTAATTACTAATGGATTCGTTAGCGACTTACAAAATGATCCAGTAAACAGCATTTATGCACTTCCAATTGTTGACAACTCTTCAAACGCTGATCACGGAACTTTAGCGAGAAAAGACTCGGCTCTAACAAACGGTAAATTTACCATTCCTGCGACGACAAATGCACACCTCCTTGATACAAGTAACGCAACTGACCTCGCTGCAGCTTGGGTTGGTGGATCAGAACTGCCCATGCCCGATGGCAACCTACCATCCGACATTGTTGTTGTTGGCGACACCGTATACGCATCAATTGAAGAAGAACAAAGTGACGATAGCGAATCCGGCATTTTTTATTCTCAGGCGCTTTTCGATCAGAACGGAAAAATTATTCGTTGGACACCATGGACCAAGCGAGCGTTTCCTTTTGATGGTTTTCCAATCGGCGTGACAGAAGATCAGCACAAAGGCAAAGTCAGATTTTTTGATGTCGACGCTGCAAACGGAAAAATCTGGGCGGTCGACGGAAACACAAAAACCAATCTTGCTTCAACCTCCTGGGGATTGGGAAATAGAACCAGCCCGAACACTCTCACCTACAAATTAAACCAAACTCTGGGTAACGGCTGTTTTTGCGCGCTTGACTTGGATCAGTCAACTCGCGGATTAGGAACTGAAACTGCCGCCCGCTACGCACTGTTTGGCGGTGTTAACAAAGTGGTTTTTGCCAAAGTTACTGAATCAAAGGAAACTACATCTCCTTTTAACACCAGCAGTGACACCATCCCGGCATCACAAACAGTTATTACTGATTTTTCTGACGCCGAAAATTTTCTAGAGACCGCACTCCCTACTGGCGCAGGCGCGGTCATGACACTGGAATATTCCCGAAGGCTTTCAGCAAGCGATGATCAAAATTACTTTTTTGCCGGCACACAAAATGGTTTGTACGTATTTGCAGCCGCAAACGGTGCTGGATTTACCATCGCTGATACTGTCAATAACTTGAACGCTGCCCCATTCAACGGGCAATGGCATAAAATGAACGGAATCGAAGGCAGCGTGATTGCCATCAAAACAACAGGTCGAGGCAATGATAATCCTGGAAATGGCGCTTTGTACGTTCTTACTGTTCAGGCGAGTACAAGCGCGGAAAGACCTCTGATTTTCAAACTATACAACATTCCTTTTCATGTCTCTATTACAAATATGGAAGGAGCAATTGCTCTTATTGCTGAATCTGAAGTAACTGCAACAAATTCAGACTTGAGCAATATTAAAGCAATTTTGGGAATGGAAGTCATTTCTCGAATTGTTGGAGGTAACACGGCAGAACAACTGGTCATTGCAACTAATCAAGGCCTTTATCGCTCAACAATAAGTGAAGCGGGAGCATCTCCAGGAGTTATAAATGCCACAACACAAGCAGCCGCCCTGTGGCAACAAGTAAGCGCAACCGATTTGTCGATGTACTATAATATCTTCGGCATTGATAACGCCGTTCAACCAACAACAGTCTGGCCTTTACAAATTGCAGACGAAAAAGGGTTACAAACTTTTGAACGAGGAACAATTAGACAATTAAACGGAACAGCTGTTGCAAATCCATACAGCTTTGTTCCAACACAATTTAACTCACTCAATGCCGATCCAGACTTTCAAACAATTGATGCTACAACCTTTTTCTGGTCAGATGGGGCACGTAGATTCTTCATCATTAGCCGCCCGAATGACTGCGGATGCCGCAACAGATTAATGGTCCTCCCCTACGACGCAACTCAATGGAACCTCAACTCCCCAAATCAATATCTGGCAGACCCAACGTTGGGAAATATTTGTCTTTTCCATTGGGTTAAACAGATTGGAGCAACCGGCATTTTGATGGCTGGAACAAATACAGGCATTGTCGCACTGGAGTAGAAAAACGAACCCCCACATTTTTTATGTGGGGGAAACTCGATGAATCGGGAACAGACTCCGCAACCGCTCATCCTGAGTAGCTTTTAAGCGTATCGAAGGGTTCAGAATGGTAGATCATCCTGAAATGGGGGTTCATCCTTGAAGTTCACATCCGAGGATTCCCCTTTTTCATCCTCTTGCACAACTTTCTCTTCTTTTTTTGCAGCTTTCTTTTTTGGCTCTGCTTTTTTTGCCGGCTTGACTTCTGAACGTGATTTAATTTGTTCAATTTGATCGAGCAACTCTTTTTCCAACTTTATGTTTTCGGGTGTTTGTTGCGAACTGGAAGTTGAGTCTGCTGTCTCTGCTTGGGCTGCTGATAAGAATAGTACACGGTCTGCAACTATTACATGCTTGCTGCGCGTTTGTCCGTTGTTATCTTGCCACGAATCTAATTTAAGACGCCCTTCAACCAAAACAGGTCTTCCTTTTTGTAGATATTGACGGCAACTTTCTGCTTGCGGTCCCCAAACATCAATATCAATAAAACAGACTTCTTGAACCATAGAATCTGTTTGTCGACTTCGAAATTGACGATTCGACGCTAAACCAAGTTTGCAAACGGCTTGACCCGAAGAAAGTTGTTTGTATTCCGGGTCCCTTGTCAAATTTCCTATCATAATAACGCGGTTATAATTTGCCATGCGGTAATCCTTTTGCGACAAATAACTAAAAACAACAAAATAAAAACTGTAGAAAAAGCAGTGCGCTCACAAAGTAAACACACTGCTCATCATCTAAATCATCATAGCAAAAAAACAAATTAGTAAAAGAAAGAAAAACCGTTATGCATTCAAAAATAGATACGGCCCTATCATTGCATCTATACGCCGAATTTTTTCAACATCAGAAACATCGCCGCTCCCGATATACTCCAGATCTAATTCGAACTGATTTCTATTTTTAGATGGAACAAGTGAAACTCGCTGCTTAAGATCGTGCAAAATATAAATCTGCATTCCACGCCGCTCATGCTCAGACCACCGCCCACCTATTGTTCCATCAATAGCAGAACGTAAACGAACAAGTTTATTGAGAACTTTTTTACAACCTAAACTTTTTGATGTCAACCAACAGTAGCCACCGTATACAACCGCAGCCGGAACCGCCAATGCTGCAACAGCAGTCGTCAGAGCGTTACTTTTTATATTTTCTTTATCAATTTTTATAGCTCTCCCCAAAAGAGGAATAACAACTTCAAGTCCCAACAATTCAATTTTGGAAAACCAAGACGCTGGGTGCCACTTCTTTTTTGCACGATCATTTTTTATTTTTTCATAATAATCACATACTTTTTTGTAAGCATCTCCGAGTTTATCCTCTTTTTCTTCAGCCCCTTGAATTGCATTCCACAATCTCGCAACTTTATTTTTTATCTGCTGTTCGTATATTTTTTTCAGCCATTTTATCGAATAATTTTTCCATTGAGGAATTCTGTTCCAGCACAACCACAAGGCAACAGACGATCCTACAGTACTAATCAAATAAGGCATAACATTCCGCACAAAATGCCCCGGAAGACCAATCACAGATTCCTTTGTTCGCTTTTTTCCAAAACCTATACTCGCCTGAACACTTTCTAACGTAAAATCTCGAACGGATTTTTTCGAACCTAATTCAGAAATAGATTTTTTGCAGGAAGAAAGACAAGTAGCAGATCGAATAACGAGAACTGTTTTTCTAGCGGAATTTAAAATTTTTTCTTCTGAATTTTGCAAAAAAGATTTACGTAGTTCGTGAAGAGCATCATGAAGAACTCCAAGTTTTTTAGCATGAACACCCCGGAACATTTTTAGACGCTCAAGATGATAATCAACCTCCTGCTGTGCAGTCATCTTACTATTCCACCAGCGCCATGGAGCCTGCTTCAATCGATAAAGTTTGGGGTAAGAACGAATCTTTTTCCACTGCAAAACATAACTATCCAAAGTGCTGACAATATAAAGAAGCTCTTTGGCAACCTGCTTACCATGAACGTAGATAACCGCAGCCAAAACTTTTTCTTCTGACAAAGATTCAGGAATCACTTGTATTGCATTTAAAAAACCCTGTAACTGTTCAGGTGTAGAATTTTTTTCCACATCAAAAAAATGTTCGTACGATGATGGCAATAACCCCGGCCACGAAATGCAAACACTAGAAGTACAACAAATTCGACACGGCAAAAACAAAAAAGAAAAAAAGCTCAAAACAATAAAACAAACTTTTTTAGAAAAAAGATTCATATTTTGCATCCCCCACAAACGGAAAAATTCCAATAACATCATTTTATCACAAACAAACATTTTATAAAAATGCCAAAAATATTCTATTTGAATAGCTGGCTCAAGAGGATTCACTCTATTTATACGGTGTGATAAGCTAACAAACGTTTAACATAACAGTATAAAAACAGAGATTCGAATGAAACAGAACCACACTGAAACCCTCTTTGAGGGATTTCTCCTCATCAACAAACCAAAAAATTATAACTCATTCAGGGCTATTGCACAAATTCGCCGAATTACTGGCATAAAAAAACTGAAGGCCGGCTACGCCGGCACGCTAGATCCTTTTGCCACAGGGCTGCTGATTGTTGGAATCGGCAGGCCCGCCACACGGCTGCTTCATACTATTACCCGTTGGGACAAAAAATACCGGGCACTGGCAAAGCTAGGCAAACAGACTGACACCTTAGATTTTACGGGTCAAATCATTGACACTTGCAATACTGAAATAAAAGAAGAACAGCTCTTTGCTGCAATCAAACGACTTGGAAATCAATACAAGCAAACACCGCCACTTTACTCGGCTCTCAAACACAAAGGTGTTCCTTTGTACAATCATGCTCGAAAAAAAGGAAAATCCGCAAAAGAACTCGAAGCTGTTTTGGAAGCAAAAGCTCGTTCTGTGCAACTACATGAACTGATTTTGACCAACTTTTCTTCTCCATTTTTCACCATACAAGCACACGTCTCACACGGAACGTATATTCGAACACTGGTCAACGACATTGCCCGCAGCGCAGGATCATGCGCAACAACACATGAACTCACACGAACAGCAGTAGGAAACATAAATGTAGAACAAGCAATTGACCTTGATAATCTAAAAACAGTTAAAGATATAAAAGATAATTTGATTCCAGTTGAAAATTTTATGGCGCGCTATTTATCATAAGCGTTTGATTTGCAAGATTAGTACACTTGTCGTATTGCTCACGTGTTTTACAAACCATGTCATTCAAAACCTCCAAACTATTTTCTAGCTTTTGAATGTCCGACTTTTTTTTGGAAAAATCATCGTTGCCATTGAGATAAACCTGAATTCGATCATGCACACAAAGCTGAAATGCTGCACCGGACTGTGTCAATTCTACTGTTAATCTGCTACTTTCGCCAAGCTTTTGACACACACGCTCTTTCGATTTTCGGCCGGCTTTTTTACTCTTTTTTTTCTTTATAACAAACGACTCGGCATATTCTCCCTTTTTCGCAACCTCACTTCGGAAATAAAAAGTAGAAAAAAGCAAAAAGGGAATAAAAAAAATAAGGTTGATACGCATGCTCACTCCTCATGTAAAAATTAACTGCGCCATTGAGCAAGACCTAGACGCATATATTGAATTAACGAAAGAACAACAAGAACAAAAAGAATACCGAGCGCAGTATAGTAAGTTTTTATCGGCATCCACCCAAAAAAGTAACAGGCAAATAGCCAGATAATAAACCAGACCTGCGCAACTGTCGTTGCTTTCCCTAAAATAGTTGGGGAAACTTCAAGATCACCTTTGATCAAGTAGATGACAAAAGCACCAGCAAAAACAATTGCCTCTTTGAATAAAACAAGCAATAAAAACCAGAGGGGAATAGAAAAAAGAGGGGTATCGATAAATGTAAGTGTTGCGAAGCACGAGATCAACAAAAATTTATCCGCTATTGGATCCAAAACAGCTCCAAGAAACGTTTTTTGATCCAACCAACGTGCAAGATTCCCATCAATCACATCGAACGCTGCAGAAATAACAAAGAGCCAGAAGGCTATTCCCCAGGCTCCCATAATCATCGCCGCGACAACAAATGGTGTCAATACAATACGACCGAGTGTAAAAAGCGTTGAAATAGTTATTCTTTTTTCTTTTGGAGGCAACTTACCAAAAAGTCGAAACGTAAATCTTGCCATGAAACTCCATCAATCAAAACATAGGGCTAACTATTTTAATGTTGTAATTACTGTAAAACAGAAGATAAACAAAATCAAAAATTCGCTCTTTTTTTCAAATTAGGCCAGGCAAGGCTTCCAATGTTTTTTAGCCCCTCCTAAGCCATGACAACTCTTCCGTCTTGCAGTACACTAAAAAGCACATAGACTTTAGAAAAATAAGGAAAAACTTATGAATGTCATCGAACAAATCAAACAAACATTTAAGCTATACCTTGAAAAAACATTCGATTTAGATAAAAAAACCATTGAGAATTGCAATTTAGAACTGAATGTTGATCCAGCAAAACAGCAATTTGGCGACATCAGCACAAATGTCGCAATGATACTTGCCAAGAAACTGAAACAGGATCCGCGTGACCTTGCTCTACAAATCGCAAAAGATTTTTCACACGACAACGTTGAAAAAATTGAAGTTGCAGGCCCAGGATTTTTAAATCTGTACCTCAAACCAGAAAGTTTTCATTCGATGATTTCTCAAATGATCTCATCAGGTGATAACTTTTTTAAAATTTCTGAAAACTTTTCTAAAAAAAGATTCAATATTGAATTTGTCAGCGCAAATCCAACTGGACCGTTGCACCTTGGGCACGGACGTGGAGGCATAATCGGCGATGTTCTTGGCAATATTTTGAATTTTGTTGGCCACCACGCAACAAAAGAATTTTATATAAACGATGCCGGCGCGCAGATACAAAAATTGGGAAAATCGTTCAAAGCTCGATGCGAGCAATCAGCTGGAATAGATACAAAAATTCCCGAAGATGGGTATCAAGGCGAATACCTTATTGATTTAGCAAAACATGCTATCTCCGAGTTTGGGCCAAACTTTGCAAAAAAATCACAAGAAGAGCTTGGTCAATACGCTAAAGAAAAAATGCTTATGCAACTTGAAAAAACTCTATCGGACTATGGAATCACGTTTGACGTCTGGTTTTCTGAAAAATCACTTCACGAAAGCGGGTCAATACAAGCAGCTTTCGATATTCTTGAAAAAAAAGGGTACCTGTACGAAAAAGATCATGCATTGTGGTTTAAGTCAACTCAATTTGGGGATGATAAAGACCGCGTCGTGCGCAAATCATCTGGTGATCTGACCTACGTAGCATCCGATATCGCCTACATGGAAAACAAAGTTGAGCGCAGATTTGATTACATGATCATGATTCTAGGGCACGACCACCATAGTTACAGTGTTCGACTTGAAGGACTACGTCAAGCATTGGACATTAAAGCACCACTGCACGTTATTTTGTACCAATTGGTTAAAATGAAAACAAGCGGCCAGATGGTCAGAATGTCTAAACGGGCAGGAAATATTGTCACCCTTAAAGAAATAATTGATGAGGTTGGCGTTGACGTCGCTCGCTTTTTTTATCTGAACAGAAAGGCAGATGCCCAACTAGAATTTGACCTTGATCTTGCACTCAAAAAAACAGAAGAAAATCCCGTCTATTATGCACAATATGCCTATGTGAGAACGGGAAGTATTTTAGAAAAAGCTCCAAACATTGGTATGAACGTGCCAAATACAAAAGATCAAAAAAGCCTTGCTAAATTGCTTTCGCCACTAGGAGAATCAGAAAAATTTTTGATTAAAAAAATGGTTTCGCTCAAACAGTTGCTGGAAAATATTAGCATTAATTTTCACACCCACCTGCTCGCTTATTATGTGTTAGAGCTCGCGCACGCATTTCACAGCTACTACAGTAAAAATCGAGTTCTAGACGAGAAGAACAAGGAAAAAAGCGTAGCACGCCTGCTTCTCATCACACAACTCAGAGAGGTTTTTGTGCTGACTCTTAAAATACTTGGAATCAGCCGGCCCGCACGAATGTAGAGAATCAGCGATTGATAAATAGTTCATTTCTGGCAAACTTTAGTTTTGGGGACAATTGGTATCAATCCTTTACTACAAAATGGGAATTGCATGGCAAAAATAGAACTAAAATTAATACAAGAGTTACGAGACAAAACCGGCTTGGGCATGATGGACTGCAAAAAAGCCCTAGAAGAAACTGGTGGAGACGTCCAAAAGGCGATTGAACTTCTGCGCAAAAAGGGAGCTGCCGTTGCTGCAAAACGTTCAACCAAAGCTACAGCAGAAGGGATTATTCAGGCCTACATTCACCCTGGAAGCCGAATCGGTGCTATGATTGAAATTAACTGTGAAACAGATTTTGTCGCACGAACTGAAGATCTGGCAAAATTTGCTCATGATGTCTGTTTGCACATTGCAGCGCTCAAGCCTCTTTACCTCACCCCTGAAGATGTTGATCCTAAGTTTTTGGAGCACGAAAAAGATATCATGAAGGAACAATTAGCAAATTCTGGAAAACCGGAAAAAATAATTGACCAGATCATCGAAGGAAAACTCAAAAAACTTTACTCCGACATCTGCTTGATGGAGCAATCGTTTGTCAAAAACGACCAACAAACTGTTCAACAAGCACTTGAAGACGTCATCGCCAGAACCGGTGAAAACATTAAGATCAAGCGCTTTGCACGATTTGAAATTGGCCAATAACAAAAGGTCGCGGTGATGAGTATAAAAAAAAGGATTTTATTAAAACTCACCGGAAATATTTTTTTGTCAGACAATAATAGTGCAGGATCGGAGTTGATAAAAAATCTTGTTCGGCAAATAAAAAGTCTGAGCACAACCCATGTTTTTTGTATTGTTATTGGTGGCGGCAATTTATTTCGCGGATCAGTTGAAGGAAAGCAACTCGGTCTGAACAAATCTACTGGCCATCACGTTGGCATGCTCGCAACAGTAATGAACGGCCTTATTTTGCAAGATCTTTTCAGACAAGCAGATCTAAAAAGTTCACACTTGAGTGCGATCATCGCACCGGGTGTAGCTGCATCTGCCCGTCAAGAATCGATAGAGCTAGCTCTTGAGACCGGTTTGCCTATTATTTTTTCTGGCGGAACGGGAACCCCCTTTTTTACTACCGATACAACAGCGGTGACACGGGCTCTTCAAATCAACGCACAAGAAGTATGGAAGGGAACCGATGTCGATGGAATTTATGACAAAAATCCTGCCGAAAATAGTGATGCTCAACTAATAAAAAAAATAAACTACAAAGATACACTGACAAAACAAATAAACGTTATGGACCAAACAGCATTCGCACTTGCAGCAAAACATGAACTCGTTATCCGAGTATTTAATATTTTTGAGCCAGATGCACTGAAAAAAGCAGAAAATGATAAGCTTTTTGGAAGTACAATCAGTTAAATCGCAAACAAAATTAACTATATAAGGGTATCAGTATGATCGAGTGTAATATCAAAGAAAATGACACTCAAAGCTTTGAAAAATCTATGGAACAGGAGATGAGCAAGGCTATTAAACATTTTGAACGCGAATTAGTAACAATAAGAACAGGAAGAGCACACACAGCAATGATTGAAGATGTCAGGGTATCATGTTACGGACAGGCGCCTGTGCCACTCAAGACAGTCGCAGCACTGGCAGCCCCAGACTCACGACTACTCACTATTCAGCCCTGGGATCCTTCAACAATATCAGATATTGAAAAAGGTCTTTTAGCCTCAGACCTTGGGTTAACACCCGCTAACGACGGCAAAATAATTCGTTTACAATTGCCGGAAATTAGCACTTCTCGCAGGGAAGAACTGATTAAGGTCTTGCACAAAAGATTAGAGGAGTGCCGAGTCGCGGTTAGAAACATTCGCAAAGAATTTAATAATCTTGTACGAGATGCAAAAAAGAATAAAACAATATCGGAAGATTTTTCTAATCGCTTGGACGACTCTATAAAAAAAGTAACCGATAAATTTATCGCACAAGCAGAGCAGATGAATAATCGCAAAGAAGAAGAGATCAAAGTGTTCTAAATTTATCTTCATTTTCTTGCACCGTGTGCTAATATCTTATTACCCTTTTACTTAGGTGTTTTAGAGAAAAGTGTGGGCTGCTAGCTCAATTGGTAGAGCATCAGACTCTTAATCTGCAGGTTCTTGGTTCGAGTCCAAGGCAGCCCACCAGAAAATCTCGTTCTCGCAAGAGTGGCGGAATTGGTAGACGCGCTGGATTTAGGATCCAGTTCCCCAAAAGGGAGTGTGGGTTCAAGTCCCTCCTCTTGCACCAGACAAACGAAAAGGCGAGTGTAATGACACAAGAAAAAGCATCGTTACGGCTGGAGACCGAGCAAGTTCGCCCTGCCTTGTGCAGGGCGACTGTCGTGGTTGATAAAAAATTGGTGAACGACCTTTACCAGGAAGCTGTTCTTTCGCAACAAAAAAACATAAAAACATACGGCTTTGGTCAGGGTCAGGTCCCTCTTGAATATATAAAGCAAAATTTCAACGTCAGCCTAACCGATCACTTGAAAGAGTTTCTTTTTCACTATTTTGTCATAAGTTTTTTAAACCAAGAGATCCGAACACAGAAAATACAGACTGCGGGAGAACCTCGACTAACCGATATTGATGTTGCACCAAATACCGTTGCACGCTTTCACTTTGATCTAACAACCTTTTCTGCAATCCCCTTCCAAAATTGGAAATACTTTCCATTCAAAGCCCCCAAAAGAAAAAAATACAAAGATCTGGACCGACAAGTTTCATCATTTGTAAAAGAAGAAAAAGAAAATCTAAAAAACAATCACGAATGTACTATTCAAATTGGCGACTGGGTATGTTTTGACGTATCATTGGTCAATCAAAAAAACAAGCCAGTATTTGGTGAACTTAAAGAAAACTTATGGCTTAAGATTGGAAATGAAGCAGGAGATGAAGAATATCAAAAGATTTTCTTAGGCAAAAAGACGGGCGACACATTTATTAGTAATGATTTTTGCATACAAGATTATTTTAGCAGTCAGATCAATACAAATTATAGCTTCCTTATTGAAATAAAAGATGTTCTTCATAATAGCTTCTTTTGCCTTGATCAGTTTAAAAGACACTTCAAAATTAAAACAAATAAGGATATGTTCCAAAGACTGATTGAGGTTTTTTCTTTTAGAAACGATCTTTCTCAACGACAACTTATGATTGAAGAGTCTCTCAAATTACTGCTCGGCAAACACCATTTCAGTGTTCCAAAATATCTCATACTTCGTCAGGAAAAGCAGGTGCTTGATCTTGTTAGGGACAATCCTGATTATCATGTATACCGAATGCAAAAAGATTTTCGCGATTACGTCCGCCAACTTGCCGAAAAGCAGATTAAAGAAACTATTTTGCTCGATCAACTTTCTCACAAAGAAAATATTGCAATTGAGCATGAAGATATTAAAAATTATCTCAATCTGACCACAAGACCTCGAATGAAAGATTTCATTTACTTTGAACATCCAGAAACAAAAGTTGATGGAAGAGAGATGCCGATATCATCTGAGCTGCTCAAGCAATCCTGCTTGCGGGAAAAGACTCTCAACTATATAATTTATCATCTAACGCGAAAATAACTTTTAGCACCCTTTTTAGAAATTTTATCAGATTTATGTATTAGCGAAAGTAATTGTTAGGCATGGAACATACAAAAACAAAAAAACTGATCATAATAGGATCTGGCCCTGCAGGACTAAGCGCAAGTGTGTACGCCGCTCGGGCAAACCTCAAACCACTTATTATTGATGGCCCGACACCAGGAGGACAGCTTACACTCACCTCTGATATAGAAAACTGGATCGGAGAAAAAAAGATCAGTGGTCCAAAACTCATTGGAAATATGCGTGAGCACGCAAAACATTTCGGCTGTGAATTTTTATCGGAAAGTGTCGCTGAAATCAATGTTGAAAACAAACCATTTATTATAACAACAAGCGGCAACAAAAAACTTAAGGCCGAGAGCATTATTATTGCAACCGGAGCCCGTCCTCGCAAACTTGGGGTACCAGGAGAGCAAGACTACTGGGGCAAAGGTATTTCGGCTTGCGCAGTCTGTGATGGAGCTTTTTTTAAGGACAAAGAGGTTGTTGTGGTCGGCGGCGGAGATAGCGCCATGGAAAATGCTTCATTCCTCTCGAATTTCACCGATAAAATCACCGTTATTCATATTCTTGATAAACTGACAGCATCCACCTCGATGCAAAAAAGGGTTCTGAAAAATCCAAATATCAAAATTATCTACAACAGTACAATCGCGGAAATTTTGGGGAACGGAGACAAAATAACCGAATTGATTGTTGAAAACCAAAAAACAAACGAAAAAAGGAACCTGAAAGCTGATGGCCTATTTATTTCTATCGGCCTTGTTCCCAACACCGAATTTCTTAAAAAGAAAATAGATTTGGACGATTGGGGATACATAAAAATCTGGCACCATCAAAAATTGGGTCACACTAGCACATCTGTCCGGGGAATATTTGCGGCAGGAGATGTTTTTGACTACATGTACAAGCAGGCTATAACTGCTGCCGGAATGGGGTGCATGGCAGCTTTAGATGCAGAGAGGTACCTTAATAATAATCTTTGAGGTCGCCTTCTTTCAGCTTTGGAATGCTATTCCATGACCCGTTGCCCCATATCGAGTACCAGCGCTCTTTGAGACCACCTTGAGAATATCCGCCAGCCTCTTTTTCTGGCCGAATCTCAACGTTTCTAAGCAGGCTTGCGAGTATTTTATCTCCACTTTCATCTCTATGGCTGAGGTAGTATTTTTCGCCGTCCTGAGTTTCAAAAATTATGCCTTTTGGTTTACCTGCTACTATTGTTTTATAGGTAGTTGGCCCAGCGACTTCAGATCCCCAACGCGCAAATAGATTTACTTTTTCTCCAGGGGCAATTTCGCATTTCTCTTTTCCAGTTACAATCCAGCCCCTAAAGAATCCTCGTGCTGTTACTTTGCGGTTGGAATAGAAACATTGAGTTTTGTTTTTTCCAACGTGGAATTTCACTTTAATGTATTCCGGCGAGTTGTTGTATAAAGTGATCCACGTGCTTCCAGGCTTTCTGTCCGCCGCAATCTTTAACGCTTCTTTCTCAAAACCTTCTGCTTTATATTCGGCAGTCAAGCCCTGCGTAACAAAAAATAGTGCTGATGCAGCAAGCAAAGCGAGCTTTTTCATTTATTTCTCCTTTATTTATTTTATCCAACCCTGCAAGCCAAACCGTACTCAGTTTGGCTTGCAGAACCTTCTAAAAAGCTTTCTTGTATTTTTCGTCAATCTCATTTGCCATTTTAATGTACATGGCAGTTGGTTCTTTCAGTAGATCAAAGAGGCCAGGGTATTTTTTGTTGTCTCGATTCAGCTTTTTCGTCAACTTGTTGCGTCTATTTACTTTTGCCTGGTAAAGGAAGTTCCAGCGTTTATTTTTCTGTTTATGTTCAGCGATAAGCTTATTAAGCTGATCTACCTCTTTTTGTCGGTCAATCAGTTTTCTAACTGTTTTTTCTATCTTCTCTTTGCCAATTTTTTTGACAAGATCTTTGTTCTTTTCAACCTTTTCGACGCCTTTAATTACAGCATCCTGAAGTGCGCACATTGTTTCCTCTGAAGCTCTTTCCATCATTGTTTTCAGATCATAAAGAATGGAATTGGCCTGTTTTTTGTACTCTTGCACTGCACCTGCCAAAATTCGATTAATACCGTAGTACTTTCTGTTGTACTTGATGATTCTGGCCCTCAGTCTTTTTGCCTTCTTCTTCAGACTTCTGTAAGCGACACTCGTTTTCATTTTGAGCAGGTTGAAGCTTGCTTTTATGTGCTCTTTGGTGAATAGCTTGTGTTTTTTTAGTTTTTGTTTGTATTGTTTTTTTCGTTCTCTATAATTTGCCACCTGCTTTTCAATATTTTCAAGACGCCTACTTGTGCGGATGTATTTTTTTGTTCTTGGGATAACTTTCTTTTTAAGTATTTGAGCGAGTTGTGGATTCTGTTTTATAGCCTCTAAAGATATCTTATCCAGGGCTTTATTGAGCCTAATTGTTTTGATTATTCCCTTAGATGTAGAACCCTTAATTGCTTTATTGAGTTTTTGAACTTGTTTTATCTGGTCAGCATTGAGAATCCCCGGATACTTCTTCTCAATTCGATTAAGCGCTTTGCTCAACGAAACAGAGTCAATGAGCTTTGTTGCAGTAAGCCCTGCTGTTAGGATACCTCCAAATGGAATAGCTACCCCTGTAAGAATTGCTATAACAAGTCCTGTGACAAGCGCTGGAATCATAGCTGACTTTGCAGCCGGCTTGACTAACTTTAAGGAAATAGCGCCACTTTCTGTGAGTTTTGATAAATGTTTTAACATTTTTGCATGCTTTCTTGAATGCTCGAACAGTTTTTGCATGTCGTAAACTGTTCCCGTCCAACTAGTTCCCACCACGGTAAGTTTTTTTTGTATAATAAATTTTCCAATTTGTCCTTTGGTTCCTATAAAACCTTTTATTGCCCGCGTAATTTTCGCAGTAAATGGTCCAATCTTCTCAAATCCAGGTAAAATCTTGACAAGATACACATTTGCAGGAGGAAGAATAGCTGAAATAACAAGCGATATAAGTACTGATATGAGTATTTCAGCGGCTATACTTGCAACTGTTGCACCTACGGTGATAGCAATAATTGTTGCTATCATCAATTGAACTCTTTTTCGAGTGTCTTTTATGTGAGCAATTGCGGTATCTATTTCGGCTTTTGTTGGTTTTTTTGTTTCCCAAGTGGGAAAAAATTTTTTGAGAACACGACTTTCAGAAAGAGGCAAAACTGTTCTTTTGATTTTTCCTGTTGGAATTGGTTGCTGATTTTGGGGTATTAGTTTCACTTTTTCAACAGCCCATTTGGCCCCTTGAGCTACTTGCTTGGGCGCACTTGCAAACAGATGAGTTGGCAGCATTCCGATAACCAGTCCGGCCAATATAAGTTTGCCAATAGTTTTTTTCACTGTATTTCGTCTCATCGACTCTCCTTTTTATTTGCACTCTTCCTTTGTATTTATTTTTCTGGGTATCAACCCTTATCTTTAAAATAACCCTTGATGAAAATAAAAATCTAGAGTTTAATTACATTTTGAATATTTTATGACAACTTATAAAAATGCTTGCCGATTAAGAAAATCATCAAAACACTCTGTCAGAGGGGTTTTGTTCACTTTTGGCTCATTCTAATTGCAGAACAACTAAATGAACTCTATTTTGGAAATACATTGAAACAGCATAAAAGGTTGAAAAAAAACGTTTTTTGCTTAGACTGAGGATAAAATAGGCTTATTTTTGTTATTAAATTCCAGGAAAAAAACATGTCGGTAACACTTTTTAAAAAAAGTCACAAAAAACGTAACCGGAAACACGGATTCCGCGCACGCATGAGAACAAGAAGCGGCAGAAAGATAATTAATCGTCGCAGGGCTAAGGGTCGCAAGAGATTAGCGGTTCGTGGCTACTGATCAAACTTATCGAATAAATGAAGCGAATTTCTCGTTTTACTAAGCAAGAAATTTCGGAAATATTCAAAAAGGCCCGGAGAGCTGTACGGCGTCCGGGCCTTGATATTTTATGTGCTCCTGCAGCAAAAAAAACTGGAAGAATTCTGGTAATCACACCTCGAAAAGTTGGTTCTGCACCGCAAAGAAACCTAGTTCGCCGACGATTGAAAGCGATTTTTTACGAGAAAAAACTTTTTGAACGCGGTTTTGACTGCGTAGTCATTGTAAAAAAACCTGGTGTGCTCCTAACATTTGAAACTCTGGGGGACCTTTTAGAGCTGGCCTCAAGAAAAATGGAACAAAAGTGAAAAAAGTTATCACCCTGCTCACCTGGCCAATCCGAAAACTTCTTCTTTTTTTGATCGTCGGTCTACGCCCCCTTTTAGGACCAGCGTACTGCAAACTAACTCCATCCTGCACTAACTATGCTATGGAAACCTTAAATACACAACCGCTACTTAAAGCAATCTGGCTAATCTGTAAAAGACTGGTCAAATGCTTCTGGCCACGCTAAAAAACTCTCACAAAACAATTCCAAATGCTTTTTTTGCCAACCCCACTGCAAAACCTTAAATTACAATAGAAAAAACCTAACTCTCGCCCAATCCCACACAATCGCGCTCGACGCTTCACATTGAAACAAATCGCGCTTAACAGTTGAAAAAAGTAGCATTTATAGTATTTTGAGATAATGCAAGATGAATAGAGGCATGTTGTGTATCGTGTTTAGGGGGATCATTAGGTCGTGAAAAAAACTGTCGTCTTTGTACTGTCATTACTATTTGTACCATTCAATTCGCGTACAAATCTCGATTTGATAGAAGCAAACTCATTTAGAGAAATCAGGAATAAAATTAAACAAAATCATGAGTTGTGCTTTGAATTTTTAGAAAAAGCTCTTCAGAGGGCAAATTTTGTTCCTCAAAAAACAACCAAGCTGCTTGTCGAGTTTGCTGAAAAAAAAAACAAGCAACGCCTGGAAAATTTACTTAGAAATGCCCCCCAGAACAAATACAAATACCAAACCTTCTTTGCAGCATTTTTAAAAAAAACTAGCCCAACGTATCTGAGAAAGAAATTCCCGCATATTTTTGGAGCATTTGAGATTTTGACACAAAGTGAGTGGCATTTAAAAAAGCACAAAAAACTCATTAAAGATTACCTCGAAAGAGAATTTCCTGCGGTAAGAAACAATGAAGATGCAATAAAAATGCTTCTGGAACTGGATAAACGAGAGCAAGAAGAAACAAAAAAGGGAAGATATGTTTTTATCCATGGTCAAGGCTGGAAATGGAATTTTCTTTCCGATGTTTTTAAGGAGCTATGGGAACTTAAATACAACGAAACAGTTACTGACTATCAATTCCTTCGCTTTAAGCCCAAGTGCAAAAATCTAAATGATGAAATAAAAAAGCGAGAAAGAGCCCTACACAATAGAGATGACTACAATTCTATAGGATCAGATATCCACGGATGTGCGGGAAGAATTTTTATGAACCACGCAGTCTTTGGCAGTGCAACACGATACAACGGTTTTTCAATACGTTATTGGATTGAAAAAAGAAACATGAACAACAATGGAATTCCGGTTAAAAGACTCTTTAAAAAGATGGGAATGGAAAAATTTTTCAAAAAATATAAAAAAGAACTCAAAAAACTAGAAAAATTGCATGAAGAGTCGAGCAAGTACGGAAGTCTTCTTCTTATATCTTGTACATCAGAACAGGTAGAGAAAGCAGTTATTCCATCAGATTATTTTGGAAAAAGAATAGATTTGGAGATAACAGGACGCTGGTTCTCTAACACAACGCATAATGCCAAACAAATTATTGACTCTTTAACAGAGAGAGCAAACACAAGAATGGTAGACGACAACATGATTCAATATTGCTTACTCCTTACTCAAGACTGTGCCTTGGATCCGCATAACGGACCACGAATCTATACTTTTCACGCAGCAAATGAGAAAAAATTTGCTCAGTATAAAAAACTTAAAGATGAGATTTTTTCACAAATCGCAGCCGACATGAAACATTGAAAAGTGGAATAAAGCAATGATGAAAATTTTAATTACAACTTTAACCTTAGTGCCGGCCCTTTTGTATGGCAACCTTATACAAAATCCTGCCCCGGATCTTCCGTCTGAATACTATTTTTACAGAAATAACATTGAACAGCTCAGATTTGATTCTAGAAACTCTCCAGAGGGAAGCAGAAATATGCTCGACCAATTGACCAGGCATGACCAAATGGCTGCACTTGACCTTTTTGAGTCCGCATTACAAAAGATGGACAAGGTTCGTAAAAATACACTTTTGAAGCTAATAAAGTGGATCGCTAGCACCTACCCTCAAGAATCAGAGGAAAGGGTCCAAAACTTTACAAAAACAAACAGCATCTTTCAATCGTTTTTTGAGCACTTTTTTAAATTTGGAAACATATTGGTTTTAAAAAAATATTTTCCAAATATAACTGTTACAGTAATCAAACAAACACAAACTGAGTGGCACCTAGCAAAATATAGTGACTACATAGACGAAGATATAGACGACAGAAAGCTAGAAAAAGTCCTCTTAAAAATCCACCAAAAAGAAAAAGACGAAAAGGTAAACAAAAAACGCTACGTGTTTTTTCACGGCCAACGCTGGAAGTGGCACTTTGCATCAGAAATTTTCAAGAAGTTATGGGAATTGAAATACGATGAAAAAGTTGGTGACGACTTTCAATTTCTCCGTTTTATAGACAAAAATGGACGCAGCTTTTCATCTGAAGAGAGAAGGAGAATAAGCGCTCTTCGTGCAGAAGACAATTACTCAAGGAGAGATGAAAGAGAAACTGAAAATTATGTTCCGGCATCAAGACTTTTTATGAACTACGCGTTATTTGGAAACTCCAAACGTCGGCATGCCTCTTCCTTCTATTATTTCACACAAAATTATGATCGCTCACGAGATCAAAGATATATATCTGTGAGAAAATTATTTGATGAACTTGGTCTATCTAGGTTCTATAAAAAATACAAAAAAAAATTCGATAGACTGAAAATTCTACATCAAAAGGCAAAAACGTACGGAAATATGTTGCTGCTGTCTTTCTCTCCTGAGCATCTGGAAAAAACCGTTATTTGCGCAGATTGGAACGGTAATATCAAACCCGCTTATATTAACGGACGGTCATGTAAAAACACAAAAAAAATTATTGATTCCCTTGAGAGCACAGATGAAAACCTTCGTGTTTCAACAGATTACTACTGTACAAGTCCCGATAGTGATGGTCTAGAGTTTTGCTGCATTCTAACCCATGATTGTGCCCTTGATCCACAAAATGGCCCGAGAATTTATAATTTTAATACGCCAAAAAAGAAAGAATATGAAGAATATGAAAAACTTCGCGATGAAATTTTTGGAGAACTTGATAGTGATCTGCGTAAAAATGTTTAACAAAAACAAGCTTTCACATTTATTAATACCTATTTTTGTACTGTGCGCACAAACTTTAAACATAAAAGCTGATGGCGCGGGGATTCTTCCATTTGTAAAAGAAAAAAATCAAATCTTTTTTCTTGTAAGTGAAGATAGGCATCGTCTGGGGGTGTGGACTGATTTTGGAGGAAAAGGCGAAGCAAACATTGATGATGCAGCAAAAGAAGGACACGAAGAAACAATGGGAATTTTCACCGGACACCATAAAAAACCATACCGTCAGAAATATGACGCAATACCATTACTTAAACAAAAACTAAACGAAAAAATGTGTCTTAGAAAGCATTTTTTTGACTGTGAATATGCAACATATATTTTTGATGCTACTCAATCAGTACGGCGTTTAGACGGAATGGAAAAAACAATAAAACTTTTTTACAGCACACTTGAAAGGCTCAAGAACAAAAGTAACCGTTATATTTATCGATGCTACTCTGAAAAAGAATCATTCCTATGGATAACAAAAAAAGAACTTTTACAAGCTATTGATAAAAACAAATCTATCAAAGGCAAAAAACTGTACAAACCCTTTAGGGACAATCTACTTCAACATAGAGAGCTTATTGCCTCTTTGTAGAATTATAAATAGTGTTAAAAAAATAAAAACGAGGTTGAACAACATATGAATAAAAAAATTTTGTCTCTATTGTTTTGTTTGTTGCCAATCTTTGCCAATGTAAATGCACAGCACGAAACTATTCTTATTAATGGTTTTACCATAAACATTAAACTTGGAAATATTATAGAAAATGATACCGATGTTATTGTAAATTCAGCAAATATTCAGTTAAAAAGAGGAGGAGGTCTTTGTGGCCAAATCTTTAGAAGATCACAAGAAAACGGAAAACTTCTTAAAGAAATTTGTGAAACAAAGAATAAAGACAATATTGATATAGCCGATGTTGTTGAAACAGATCCTTGTGGACTTGAAAAATTCAAAAAAATATATCATGTTATTCCACCGAATTTTAATAAACATAACCCAATGCAAAGTAGCATCCCTTTCGATGAAAAAGGAAAAGAGCTCCTTGAAAAATGTTATGAAAACATCCTAAAAAAAGCGGTTATTTCTGGATCGGGATCTATATCGATCCCTTTTTTAAGCGCAGGAAACTTTAAAAGATCTTTTTTCGATTTGCCCGATATGGCCATGATAGCAATTGAATCAATAAAAAAATTCTGTAAATCAAATAAAAACACAAACCTAGTAATAGATTTCTTTTGCTTTGATCCATTTACCTACGAATTGGTAATGTATCCAGCATGGAGCAAAATTAGACTTATTAAACTAAAACGACAAATGAAAAAAATGGTTTCCGTTTTTCGCTCTATGCATGGAAATATGAGCAAATTTGAAATGAGCTCATTTATGCAAAGCTGCTTGGACGGCGTATTGCTTGAAGAAGAAGAAGAAGAAAATGAGCCTCAAAGCAACTTCGTTGCAAGCTCACTTAATTCGCTTCGTTCACTGCTCTCCAAGTAGACTGAGCCAAAAATAGGTTCCCCTTTGAACCGTTCACTCGCCACCACAAGACCGTTGCTACTAAAATCAAGATAAGGGGAATCGATCTGGTATGGATCTCCTGCTAGCACAATTTTACTCCCTTCACCCACTCTAGTGATAAGCGTTTTCACTTCATGAGGCGTCAAATTCTGAACCTCATCAATTAAAATAAATTGATAGGGAATAGACCTGCCTCGCATGTATGTGATTGCTTCTAGGCTCAATTTTCCACGCCGAACAAGTTCGTCAACATGAGAAAGTCCACCCGGAAGATGGTCTCTTCTTTTTTTGTCGTGCTTGCGCACTTTTGCCCCTTTGCCTCGCCGTTCTTTTTCGTGACGCTTCTCTCGTTTGCCGTCCAGTTCTAACTGAACTCGCTGAATGTGTCTTCCTACACTCGCATGATGCACAATAAACTCTATGTTGTCATAAATCGGCAACATCCAACTGTGCAGCTTTTCCTGGATATCTCCAGGCAAATAACCGATATCTTTTCCCAAAGGAACAACTGGGCGAGAGATCAGCATCTTTCTATATTCATCTTGCGTCAACGTCTGATGCAAACCTGCAAGCAACGCTAAAAATGTTTTGCCCGTACCTGCAGGACCAAACAAAGTTACCAACTCAACAGACCGATCTAAAAGAAGATCGAGCGCCATCAACTGCTGCGGATTACGCGCCTGCAATGGCCAGGCGAAAACAGGATCTTTTACTTCGAGAAACTTTTTTGCTCCAACAAATCGAAAAAGCTTATTGTTAAAGGGATTGTGATTGCTCTCAACAAGAACAAACTCATTGCGAACAAGTTGTTTTTCTTCCGCCATTTCATTTAAAATCTCTGGAAACCCCCGCTTGAGTTGCACCGCCGGCACCTGAACACACTTCCACCCCTGATAAAATTTTTCACGAGTGATTCTGCCCTTCAAATAGTCTTCCGCCTCTATGCCAAACACATCCGCTTTTACCCGAGCATTCAGATCCTTTGAAATAAACTTCACATTAAACCCGAGGTTTTTCAGTGAAAGAGCGGTATGCAAAATATCATTGTCCGGCGTAGAACTTTCAAGCGCAGCCAGAGTAGGCTGTTCACCTTCTGGAAAAATAACCTTGAGACGACCACCATTTTCCAGTTCAACACCATCTCGCAAAGAGCCAAGTTGACGAAGTCGATCAAGCATTCTGTTTACTTGTCGAGCGTTACGCCCCCGACCGCTATTCTCTTTTTTGAACGTATCAAGCTCTTCAAGAACAATGAGCGGTATTCCAAGAAGCGCTCCTTGAAAGGCATAAATAGATTGTGGATCATACACTAAAACATTAGTATCGAGTAGATAGATTCTTTCAGCCAAATTACAACTCCCAGTAATAACTATATTTTTGTTTGGTGCGATAGTACCACAGTCAGGGAGTCCACACAACCTGTGAAACTATATTTTTGCACGCATCTTGGTATACTTAAAAACTCGTAAATCTGATGTAAGGAAATTTCAAGTAGGGAACCCATGGATAAAAAAAAGAATGACGAAAAAATGGAAATGTTACGTCACTCAGCAGCTCATCTGCTTGCTCAAGCAGTCATGGAACTGTTCCCAAAAACAAAACTTACACTTGGACCACCAACCGCAAACGGTTTTTTTTATGACTTTCTTCCAGAAGAAAACCTAAAAGAGTCTGATCTTGAAAAAATTGCCACAAAAATGTCTGAAATTGCAGATCGAGATCTTGCAATAACACATGAAGAGATTTCCAAAAAAGAGGCACGAGAACTTTACAAAGACAATCCATTTAAACTTGAAATGATCGATGGTATACCTGGAGATACGGTAGGCATCGCCAGACAAGGTGATTTTTATGATCTTTGCAAAGGTGGCCACGTCAAATCGACCGGCCTTTTGAAACATTTTAAACTGACCAATCTTTCTGGAGCCTACTGGCGAGCAGACAAAAAAAATCAGGCCTTGCAGCGAATCAACGGCGTGGTTTTTCCAACAGCAAAAGAACTTCGCATTTACGAAAAACGTGTTGAAGAAGCACAAAAATATGATCACCGTAAACTGGGCAAACAACTTGATCTATTTTCGTTCCATGAAGAAGGTGTCGGATTTCCGTTTTTCCATCCGAACGGCAAAAAAATACTGAATGTTTTAACTTCATTTTTGCGAAAAAAACTGGAAGAAGACGGATATCAAGAGATCCAAACACCGATTATGCTCAGCGATGAACTTTGGAAACGATCTGGCCACTACGATCACTACAAAGAAAATATGTATTTTTCCAATATTGAAGATAAAAGTTACGCAGTCAAACCTATGAACTGCCCTGGCTCAATTCTCACTTACAAAACTCGCCCCCATTCATTCCGCGAACTTCCTTTAAAACTTTCTGAGTTTGGCCTTGTGCACCGACACGAACTGTCCGGCGTACTTCACGGTCTCTTTCGAGTTCGAGCCTTTACACAGGATGATGCGCACATTTATTGCACCCCCGAGCAAGTTGAACAAGAAATACTTAATTTGACCAAAAGCGTCGAAGAAGTACTCCGACGATTTGATTTTGCAAATGTTAAAGTTGTTCTCTCTACAAAACCAGAAAACGCCATGGGTTCGGATGAACTCTGGAAAAAAGCGGAAGCTGCTCTGGAATCTGCACTGAAAAAAACTGGTCTTGAGTACACAATTAATGAAGGTGATGGTGCATTTTATGGGCCAAAAATAGATTTCATTATTGAAGATTCAATGGGAAGAGATTGGCAGTGCAGCACAATCCAACTTGACTTTTTCCAGCCAGAAAATTTCGATTTAACTTATGTAGCCTCTGGCGGCAAGCGTAAGCGTCCAGTTATGATTCATCGAGCTCTTTATGGCTCTCTTGAACGTTTTTTTGGTATTTTAATTGAACACTACAAAGGCAAATTTCCATTCTGGCTCGCACCAACACAAATTAAAATCTTGACCATCACCGACGAACAACAAAAGTATGCTCATGAGCTGGAAAAAATATTAAAAGAGCATAATCTTAGAGTTGTTGTTGATGAATCATCTGAGCAAATCTCTTCAAAAATAAAAACTGCTCAATTGGAGCAGGTTCCGTGGATGTTGGTAATCGGAGCAAAGGAACAGGAAAACAAAACCATTACACTCCGACCACGGGAAGGAAAACAGGAGTTCGGTCTGACAGTAGAACAACTTATCAAGAAAGCAAAAGCTCTTCTTGAAGATTCCTAAAAAATTCCTCCTTACATAAGCCCCAACCTCCTCCAAAAGGGTCGGTTTCACTGTCGCCATTTTCTTGCGCAATGAAATAATTTCCATTTTCTTGATTTAACAAGCATTCTATCTGTAAAATTAGACTATGGGGGAAAGGTAAAAATTGTTTGTGTGAAAGAAAACCCTGTCCAAAAGAAAAAAGGGGGGAGTAAATGAAGAAAAAACAACTGGCCGTGCTTATTCCTATCGTTTTGATTTTAGCTATTGGAATAAAAATAATGGCAACTCGAGATATGGATGATCCGAAAAAAATAATGATGGATGAATACGTTTTTAATGCAGACGACGTAAAAATGGTTGAGATGTCGCGTTATGAACGTCAGGTCTACGGCGGTGAATCATCTTTTTTAAAAGCAAAAATGTTCGATGATGAATCTGAATATTGGAAATTCCCACTTGCGCAAAAAAAAGGAAGAATTCTTGGCGTACGACCAAAAAATGAAAACGATATTGTCCCAAAGGCTGATTTTTCCGTCAAATTAGGAAAAACAAAAGATTTTTACAAACTCAAAAAAACGGGTGGAATCTTGGGATTCTTCAAAAAAAGCAGCCGAGTTATCTGCATGAGCCTATTTCAACGTTCGAATATGGGAAAAATAAATGATCCCAAAAAATATCTCACACCAAAAGATCTTGGCTACGAAGGGGAGTTTCCTTATCACTTTCCTTATACCATTAAAACAAAAAAGTTCGGCACTATACCGTACAAATGCTTTGTTTCTAACGAAAATGAAAAACTTAATAAAATTTTTGAAAGATATATGAAACTCCGAAGAAGAAGATAATCCAAACAGGCTCCCCTACCACCCAACAACCACAAAAGAGATCTCATTGTTCGCAATGGGTCTCTTTTGCTTTTTGGCACCAAATATTTAAAACACACTGGCAACAGA
>Ga0180432_10000361_pt1 | contig 73732 bp, 53 predicted proteins | sample SS_ome_10_FD_132414 | JGI IMG/M metagenome (GOLD analysis project Ga0180432, IMG submission 132414) | Hypersaline lake sediment archaeal communities from the Salton Sea, California, USA - SS_1_MS_2 metaG | ecosystem: Environmental > Aquatic > Non-marine Saline and Alkaline > Hypersaline >...
AATCCACTCAAACTGACCATCCTGATCAATGCACCAGAGCCTCCTGCTGTCACCTCTACGAGTACCGAAAACAACCTCCATAGAACCGTCACCGTCAACATCCCAGACGGTCTGACAGCCCTGATGACCAGCACCGAAACTCTTGTCAGCAAACACATCACTCGTATTAAAAGCCCACTCAAGCTCCAGCATCTCAACAGCCGCAACCTGAGTCAACAATGCCACTGATATCGTTAGAATCGTTAATAGAATTACCTTCTTCGTGTTTTCACCCCCTTTGGTTGTACCCAATAGGGACAGAGTCAGCCTAGCAGGATAACCTTAAAAACTTTTGTGGTGGCTAGTGCCCTTCAGAGCCGGCCCGCTTGGGAAGAATCAATCGTTTGGAGTACATTTTTACCGATTCAACCCATTTTGTCGGACAAGTTGAGTGGTTTCCGGACGCATAATCTGTGTTCCTTAATAGTGAGTCAAGCTTAAGCCAAAGAATAGCCAAGATTGGGCTCGGGCTGAGGGCAACCCCAGAATATGTGGAGTGGTTGACCCGGTCCCTCTCAGGTCAGCATACGCCTTTTCTCAGGTTATGACCTCTGGCAGGCCGACCCTGTCATCGGTCTCTCCCTGCCAGATCTTGATGGCCTCCAGGAGCTCGTTCATCACCTGCCGCTTCTCCCTATCCTTCGCCATGTTGATCCTCTCAAAGGGATCAGCCCTCAAGTTGTAGAGCTCGTGCTCCCCCAGAACCGAACAGTTGAGCTTCCACCCATCGGGGGTTATCACCGTCCTGATATCGTCAGATACCGCAGCCATGGCTTTCTTCTCATCGTAGCCGCCGGGCAGCTTGACGCTCTCCTGGCCCACCACCCTCTCTCTCCAGGTATCTCCCGTCTCCCTGCCGTTCCACTCGAAGAAGATGTTCCGGTGTTCCCGTCCCTCCCCTTCCGCCAGACGTGGGGCGAGGCTCCTTCCCTGGAGGTGAGAGGGGATCTTCTCGTCCATGAGGTCCAGGAGGGTGGGAACGAGATCGATCTGGCTGGTCGGTTCACCTATCGTCATGGATTCCTTCTGCCCGGGTAGCCTTATCATCATCGGTATCTTGGCCGCTTCCTCGAACATCACGCACTTCGTAAGCAGTCTATGGCTGCCCATCATATCCCCATGATCGGATGTGAAAACCACTATGGTATCGTCGTCTAGTCCGGTGTTCCCGATGGTCCTCATTATCCTGCCGACCTGGGTATCCACCAGGCTGCAGAGGCCCCAGTAGTTCGATATCACCTTCCTCCAATCCGACTCCGTCCGAAGCGGGAACCCGCCGTGACCGAATTGCCGGTAGGCATCCCTGAATATCCTGGTCTTCAGTGGCTGATCGATGGTCGGAGGGGAATCGAAGTTCGGGGGCAGATCGATCTCACTGGGATTATACTGATCGTCTCGAGGTCCGTAGAACGGCATGTGCGGCTCGAGGAAGTTCACAAACAGGACGAACTCCTCCCTTCTGTGGGTCTCGATGAAATCACAGGCCTCCTTTGCGACATACGCTGCCTTGGTGTAGTCCTCCGGCAGTCTGGCACACTCTCCTCGTCCGAAGAGGTCGCCGTCCCTCGGCTTGAACCCGCTGTCGATCAGGAACCGGTGGTAGGTGGAGCGGGAATCCCGATCTCGATAGGGCCTATAGTATCTGCGGTATAGGTCCTCTATGCTCTTCCACTCGTCGAACCCGTGCTGGGCGAATATCTCATCCCCTAGGTGCCACTTGCCGTCGTAGCCGGTGGCGTACTTCCCCTGGGGCAGCATCTCGGGAAAGCACTTGGATTCCTGGGGCAATGGGATGTTGTTGGCGATACAGCCGTTGGTATGGGGGTAGAGGCCGGTGAGTATTGAGGATCTTGAGGGAGTGCAGACCGGTTGGGTAACATATGCGTTCTCGAAGACACAGCTCTGAGAGGCCAGGCGGTCGAGGTTCGGGGTTTCTATTCGGTGATTCCCGTACGCCGACATCGTCGATGCCTTTTGCTCGTCGGTGAACATGAATATTAGGTTGGTCAACTGCTCACTCGCATGCATGTAGGTATCGACCCTAATGAATAGGTTGTTTCGAGTAAGCCTGCCGGTTTCCCGTTCCCAGGCATAGTCACCGGTAATGCGGGAGTGGAGTCGGCGGAAAGAAAGCCCCTGGACGGCCTGACTGACATTAGATATATTATGTCACGCCTCGGCACCAGTGGGCATGTCTCAATCAGCGGATAAAGCGGAGCCAAATCTGATGGAGGACATGTTTCCTCATTCGCTTCCGCCTCGTATACTCTTCGACGGGTCCATACGCGAGGAGATCGACGGGAAGGTAGTGCAGTTCGATCCGGAGAAAGTCCTGGAGAGGGACATACACATCACGGATACAACCTTCAGGGACGGGCAGCAGGCGAGGCCACCCTACACCGTCGAACAGATAGTGGAGCTCTACAAGCTGCTTTCACGCCTGAGCGGTCCCAACGGCGTGGTTCGGATGTCGGAGTTCTTCGTCTACAGCGAGAAGGATAGAGAGGCCGTGTCCAAGGTCAGAGACCTAGGGCTCGAGTATCCGAGGGTTACCGGATGGATAAGGGCCGACAAGGGTGACCTCTCTTGGGTCAGGAAGCTCGACCTGCCGGAGACCGGCATCCTCACCTCGTGTTCTGACTACCACATATACATGAAGCTAGACAAGTACCGGGAGACGATAATGGATCACTACCTCGAGGTGGTTCAGGCGGCGATCGATGCCGGCATAAGGCCAAGATGCCACCTTGAGGACGTCACAAGGGCGGATATCGATGGCTTCGTGATACCCTTCGTTCAGCGGCTCGCGGAGATCTCAGAGGGCCTGAAGGAGGATATGAAGGTGAAGGTCAGGCTCTGCGATACGATGGGTTTCGGCTTGACATATCCGGGCGTAGCTCTTCCACGGAGCGTACCCAAGCTGGTGTACAAGGTAACACGGGAGGGAGGGATACCCCCCCAGAGACTGGAGTGGCACGGTCACAACGACTTCCACAAGGTCCTCATAAATGCGGTAACCACCTGGATCTATGGCTGCAATGGGGTCAACGCGACACTCCTCGGGTTCGGCGAGAGGACGGGAAACCCACCCCTTGAGGGAGCGATAATGGAGTACATCAGCCTCAAGGGCGACAGGTGCGGGATCGATACCACCGCGATAACCGATATCGCCGACTACTTCGAGGAGGTGATCGGCACCCCGCCGCCCAGCAACTATCCGTTTGTCGGCAGCCACTTCAACACGACGCGTGCCGGCATCCATGCCATGGGGCTGTACAGGGATGAGCGGGTGTACAACATATTCGATACCGCGGCCCTGCTCAACCGCCCTCCAATGGTCTCGATCACCGACAAGAGCGGCGCCGACGGAATTCAATACTGGGTCAATAACTTCCTCGGTCTCGAGGGGAATGACAGGTTGAGGAAGACCAAGATGGTAAAGATAATGAGATGGGTCAAGAACCAGTACGACGAGGGACGAACAACTGCCATCTCTCCCCAGGAGATGGAGTCCCTCATCAAGGAGCACCTGCCTGAGTATTACGATAAGGCCCGGAAATGACCTCGCTCCCGCGATCGCAACCGCCCACTGTACCGCGGCGTGGAGCCGAATGATTGATATCCCTTCGAAGATATCAAACGGCATGGCCTATCCGGAGAATCGGAAAGTAACCGAAATACGATCCGTGGGAGTCGGAGGGGTACTGCCAAGCGCAACGGTGATGGCCCAAGGGACGGGCAGCAGGACGGAAGCGGGGATAGGAGCTCTGATCCCATGGGCCGACAGGCTGTGGATGGTGGGGTATGTTTCCCACATCGAGGGGGAGGGACTCGGCCTGTATTCGTTGGATGAGGATCTGAAGATGAGGAGACACTCCGCCTCCGTTACTGGGACCTTCGCCAACCGTCTGCCGCACTGGCCCTCCGATCAGGTATTCATAGGGCCCCATGCGATAGATTCCTCGGGATCTGTCAGGACCATAGACGCACTGAAAGATCAGAGGCTGGCCGCGACCATCAACCACCTCGAGGACCCCGAGTCGAGGGTCTACTTCCTGACTATGGAGGGGCTGTTCTACGAGGTGGACGTCAATACGCTGGAGGCCAAACGACTGTTCGACCTAGTTCGTGAGCTGGAAGTACCGGGGACGGCCAAGCCGCACTTCAAGGACGGTTTCTCTGCGGGCGGAAGGCTGATCGTCACCCACAACGTGTATGATGAGCAGGAGTTCGAAGGCAGGAGGCGAGCTGGATGCCTGGCGGAGTGGGACGGATGTCGATGGAGGGTCCTGGAGAGAAACCCGTTCGTGGGGGCCGGCGGGGGAGGAGGGCCCTCATACGGTGGACCTAACCTCTACGCCACCGGTTGGTCGAGATCATCGGGAATACTCCGCGTATACACCGGGGGTAGATGGTCGAGGTACCTGCTACCCAAGGCCTCCCAGTGCTTCGATCATACCTGGAACACGGAGTGGATGCGGATCCGCCACGCTCAAACGGAACGTTTTCTGATGGATCTTCACGGCCTGTTCTATGAGTTTCCCCCGTACAACTACGGGGGCGCTCTGTGGGGTATTCGCCCCATCTGTGTGCATCTGCGGGTGATCCCCGACTTCTGCTACTGGAGGGGTCTTCTCGTGTTGGGAGGGGACCAGATAGACCGAGACGAGGGTCAGCCTCAGTCGGGCCTGTGGTTCGGCTCTATCGACGATCTGTGGGGTATGGGCAAGCCATCCGGTTGGGGTGGACCTTGGTGGGGGGACGAGGTCTCCTCCGGGGAGGTTTCCGATCCTTTTCTTATGACCGGCTTTGACAAGAAGGTTCTTCACCTGAGCCAGGACTCAAATCGGCCGGTGGAATTCCGCCTTGAGGTTGACTATCTCGGAAACGGCACGTGGAAGGAGTACGATATCTTCAAAGTCAAGGCAGGAGCGTATGCTCACCACGAGTTTCCCCCCGGTTTCTCGGCTCACTATACCCGGCTATCGGCTGACGAAGACTGCCGAGCGACCGCCCAGTTCTTCTACGGATAGCTTGTGGGACTGCAGCATACGGGAGAACGCCTTTGGAAGACGTGATCTGTGGCGAGGGATGTGAGTGTCCCCAGGAGTTGCATGAGGCCGATTCTTTACCGGTTCCGGAAACTGGGGCGGATCGCAAGGAACCATGCCGCGGCAAGGGAGGCCGATAGGATGATGGCGACCAGGACGGCCTTCGCCCAGATGTTCTCAGGCTTCCTCCTGGTCCCTGCCTCGAGTTCTATGTCGTAGGTCTCGCCGGTGATGGGGTTGAGAAGGTCCTCTACCGGGGAGTAGTCATCTGTGAGCACCGGGCTGGAGGCGAGATCGGGCGTTTGATCCCACAGATCGCCGACGTATCCCTTGAGCTCGCCGGAGTCCTCGGACGGAAACTGGTCCAGGTTGAGGAGCATCTGCCGTCTGTCGAGCTTGACCCCTTCCTTGGACGCGGCCAGGATGACGTTCTGCACCCAACCCGGTCCCGATTCGCCGGTCTTGAACACGTAGAGGCTCGGGAAGACCTGCTTGACCGTCCTGTATTCGGCCCAGAAGAGCTCCGAAGTGTCGCCCACCAGGGAGCTGATGAGGTTGGAGACGATCACCCCTTCCGGGGAGAGGCTGTCGCTGAGTTCCTCGAAGAACTCCCTCGTCATCAGGTGGAACGGTACGTAGGTCTTGGTGTAGGCGTCAAGGACTATGAGGTCGTACCTCTCTTCGTTATGTCCGAGATACGTCCTGCCGTCCTGGTTGTAGATCCGCAACCTGGGGTCCTCCTGCACGCCGAAGTACCGCCTGGCGACCTCTATGACATCCGGATCTATCTCCACCACGTTAACCTGCGACACCGGGTAGTCCCTCAGGAACTTCTTCGGACCCGAGAAGCCACCTCCCCCAACGAACAGCACCTTCGATATATCTGGATTGAGGGCCCAGCCCATCGCGAAGTAGCGGGTGTACGGGAAGGCAAGCTCAACGGAGTCGTTAAGGTACATCGCGCTATCGGGCATGCCATTGAGAAAGAGGATTCTCTTGCCACCCGTGTCCTTCACCATCAGATGGCTGTATGGGGTGTCCTTCTCCACCAGGGCCTGGCCCGGAAGCAGGGAACCGCCCTGGAGCAGGCTGGATACCGGTGAAACAACAACGGCAACAACGGCGACGGTGAAGATCCTGGGACCCGTAGTCAAACCCGGGAGAGACACCGCCATGAGGGAGACGCCCACCAGGGTGATTATCGACCGCACCCCCATCTCGGGTATGAGGATGAAAACCGTCCCGAACGTCCCCACGATGCTCCCAAAGGTCGAGATGGAGTATAGGCTGCCGGAGACATTGCCCAGATGGGAGAGGCTCTTCGTGGCCAACTTGATGGAGTAGGGGGCGACGATGCCCAGTAGAAAGGTAGGTGGCCCCATTAGCAGTGCGGTAACCACAACCGGCCCGTACCGGATGCCCAGCCCGGTGGTTAGAACAAGTTCGATTATCATCGGTGAGGAATAGGGTATTATCAGGGTCAGCGCACCGGCAACGAGTATGGTGGCACAGAATATGCCGTAGCTCAGCTTCCTATCGGCCAGACGTCCGCCGGCCATATAACCTAAGCTGAGGGCCGTGAGCACTACACCTATCAGGCTCCCCCAGGCGAATATCGAATCTCCGAACTCCGGTGCCAGTATGCGGCTAGCGGTGAGCTCGAGGGCCATTATGGCCGCTCCGACGACGAACACCTGAAGCCTGATGAACCAGATCTTTCCTATACCGCTATTCACGTCCTCACCGTGTATCGAGCTTTGCTGGGATATGTGCGACACAGTGCTGATACTGGTATGTGAGCTTGTCCCGCTCCTTATGAGGCTTTTCGTTTCACGGTCTGGGATAGTTGACACGACACTCAACGAAGCGCCCTGACTCAATCCTGCCCGAATTGGAGTCAGCCATCACTGAGTGACCCGACAACCGGGGAAAGGCTAGGTCAAATGGGCTTGAGTTGGCCTGAATCCGGTTCATGGCAGTATTCGACAGCGCATCCAGGTCCTTGATAGATCGGGCCTCTTCGGAGTCGGCTCCACCCGGACTACGCATTATCGATCCCCGCTCCTCGAATTAGTGTACACTTAATAGGGAACTGAATGCCCTTTCCCCTGATCGCTATGGAGGGCAAGATAACCGCTAGACGACTCGTCGAAATGGCGGTGACGATGGAAGAGAGTGTGGCTGAATTCTACGGTAGGGCTGCGGAGATGGGCTCTGAAACCCGTTCGCTTTTCGAGGACCTCGCTAGGGCGGAGGTCAAGCACGCCCAGATATACAAGAGCCTCGATCCCGGAGGGATTTTCATCGGTGATGTGAGTGAACAGGGCTATCTTTCGGATCTGCTAGACACGGGAATCCTGAGGGATCTGAGCGAATCCGGAAAGCTCGGCAAGAGTCCCCTAAATGTGGATGAGGCATTTCCCGCGGCTGTGCAGCTGGAGAAGGAGACAATCCTTTTCTACACGGGGCTGGAGCCCTTGCTGGAATCAAGCGCCAAGAGCACCGTGCAGGAGATCATCGCTCAGGAGAAAGAGCACCTGCGAAGGGTTGTCTCCGCCCGCAGGAAAATCAAAACGGTGAGGTAAGGGGATATCCCCCTGTTCAGGCCTTTTTACCTTGTGCAAGAGGCGGTATGATAGTATGCCAACTGGCAGAATGAACGGCGAGATGACCGGAAGGGAACTTGTCACGAAGGCTGTGACGTTCGACTGCCCGGAGAGGGTGCCAGGCGTGCTTCCCGAGCCTTGGGGAAGCGATTTCTTTCGCGTTCGTCCGAGCAAGGATCCGGCCTGGGAACCCTCCGTGGAGGGGGAAGACGAGTGGCGCTGCGTTTGGAAGAAGGTCTCCCCTAACGATACGAGCAAGGGTCAGGTCAAGGTCCACCCCCTCGCAAATCTCGAGGATCTGGACGACTACGAGTTCCCGGACTACGACCTGCCGGTCAGGTATGAGCACATCCAGGACGAGCTCGAGAAGAACGAGGAGGACAAGTTCGTTCTCGGATCCATACCCCTCTCCCTGATCCATCGCCTTCGATACCTGAGAGGAACGAGGACCGCAATGCTGGATCCGTACCAGAATCCGGAGGAGCTGAACTACCTCCTGGACAGGATGACCGATGTCGCTCTGGATTCCCTGGAACGGATGGCCGCCCTGGGGGTAGACGGGATCATGTCGGCCGATGACTGGGGTCTTCAGGACAGATCCTTCATGAGCCCGAGGATCTTCCGGAAGTTCTTCAAGGAGCGATACGCCCGGGTCTACCGCCGGGCTCACGAGCACGGCATCCTCACCTTCCTGCACAGCTGCGGGCACATCATCGAGCTGCTGGAGGACTTCATAGACGCCGATCTTGACGTGATACAGATGGACCAGCAGGAGAATATGGGGATGCGTAACCTGGGCGAGGGCTTTGGCGGGAGATTGGCCTTCTGGTGTCCGGTCGACATACAGAATACGATGGTCAAGGGAAGCGTTGGGGATGTGGTTGAGTACGCCAAGGACCTGATCGAGTATCTCGGGGCCTACGACGGCGGCTTCATCTGCAAGTGGTACGGCAGCTGGGAAACCGTGGGCCACACGATGGAGAAGATCGAAGCGATGTCCGAGGCCTTCACCCGCTATGGAAAGTACGGGAAGAGGGTCGAAGGTTAGCGGACCGCCCCACGACCAGGCGATCTTGCATAGGGTGAGGGGACTCGGTTGAGGTTTCTGGCCTTCAGCGACGTACACGGAAATGCGGAAGCGGTTAGTAGGCTCGTCTCGGAGACCGAGGGGGAGGACTTCGACTTCGCCGTGTTTGGCGGAGATTTCACCAGTGCATGGTTCGATGGGAGTGCGGAGGGAGAGAGGCAGATGCAGCATATCGCCGATCAGATCGCGCTGCTCGAAATCCCCTTCTTCTATGTCCTCGGGAATCGGGATTACTCGCCCATCGACGATGCCTGGGTGGAATGCCCGATTGGGGAGAGCCTCGATATCGAGGACCGGAAGTTCGGGGGCTATAGGCTAACCAGTTCCCCGGAGAGCCTGAGCTCTTCGGATATACTTGTAACCCATTCGCTGGAAATATCACTCAAGTACAGGCAGGCCAAGTCCCTGCTGTACCTGTACGGCCACGATCACGTGGGCAGGGTGTATAGAAACTACGTGGATCTGGGCTTTCTGTACCGGGGCAGGAAGGCTCACGGGGCCAGGGAGGCCCTTTATGGATGCTATTTCACCATCGAAACCGAAGGCGGCGGCCTCAGGGTCCGTAACCACAGTTGGCAGCTCAGAGAGACCAGATGTCAGATCCATGGCCATCAGGGGACCTTCTACATACCTTGTAGCTGGAGTAGGTCATGCCCACTTTGCTACGATGATGAGAAGTATCGACTTCATTTCTGACCGTCAAGGATGGGTGTTTGACCCCCGTTCTCCCGGATCCCGCAAGACTTATTATCCTCACGGTTAAGTACGTTCATGTGGCCCGATATCAAGCCATCTCAGTCTGGTGTCTCCTCCTGCTTCTCCCCTTCATGATGACCGATCCGGTCTGGGGTATCGGAAACAGGGACCCCGAGACCGGGAGGATCAAGGTTCTGTACGTCGGCGAGCCGACCGGGGCGAGTCCGTATCCGATGCTGGAGGCGGATCCGCTTATAATACCCTACCCTGTCAAAGCCTCGGCATGTGTCTTCTCATTTGAGATAGCACGCCGATCCATGAGGCAGTACATGCCCAGGACCTATGAGGACCTCTCATCATACCAGGTCTTCATCCTCAGCGATGCCAACTCCGGTGTGTTCACTTCCAGTCAGTTGAGGTGGTTCCATGACTCGGTCAACGAGGGCGGATCCGGCCTGACCATGATTGGCGGGAACGAGGCATTCGGGGGAAGGGCGGGTTACGCCTCCTGGGGCCCGACCCCTGTGGCCGATGTCCTCCCGGTGAACTGTCTGGATAGCCAGTGGTTTGACCCGGGGGAGGTGCGAATCCTCGAGTTCGATCACCCACTGACGGACAGCCTTCCCCTGAGGCCGGGGCTAGTGTGGATGAGGAGCTATGACGGAAACAGGGTTGAAATGAGGGGTGGAGCCCAGGAACTCGCCAGGGTTTTTCCGAGAACCGGACAGCCAGCTCCTTTCTGGGCTACCTGGGAATATGGCGAGGGGAGGACATTCGCAATGGCAGGCGACTGGACCCCTGGCGGGGGGGTCGTCTTCATGACGTGGGAGTACTACGGTGATTTCGCCATCAACCTTATGCTGTATCTGAGTTACAACGAGCTACCGGAGGATCTGGAGACGATGCATGAGGCGAGAAGAAAGTTCCTCGAATACCGCTCATCAAAGGCGTACCTCTTCAACATAATGGAGTTCGGGGAGAAGTTCGGGGCGAACATGAATCCCCTATCGGAGATAATTGAAGAGGCCGATGTGAAACACGAGGAGGCCAGAGAGGCTTATCTGGATCTAGTCCCTGCCCAGAGCGCAGAGCTGCTGGATACTTCGCTCGAGATTCTCGATCGAGGGGTTGACAGAGCGATGGAGCTGAAGGATCAGGCAATGCTCTGGATATTCATAGTCGAGTGGACATCTGTGACCGCCACCTTCTTCGCGGGCGGTTTTGCCGTTTGGACGCTGATGATAAGGAGGCGGCTGTACAGGGAGGCCGGAACCACGCGCTTCAGGGGGAGATTGTAGGATGGAGAGAATCGAGTTGATCGGGATGCTCCTGATAGCCGTCGTTGGATCCACCGTGGTCACCTTGCTCATCCAGGGAGGCACGGATATTCCCCTCGAGCTCCTGGAGGATGATTTCCCCGAAACGATTCCAGCCGGGCAGAGGTCGACCCACGAGATCTCTGTGAGCTTCGTGTTGAGGCGACCGGCCGAGAGTCTGGCTCTGGACTTCGATTGTCTCTACAACGTTACCAGGAAAGAGGGAGAACCGGTTGAAGGAGCGGTGAAGAACACCCAGATCTGCCTCGATCTGCTTGATCAGATCGGCGCCCCCTATGTTCAACAGGAGATCGAGGTCGACGGGGGCGAGGGAACGCTTTACGACCTCTCGGCGGCCTTCAATGTCTTTGCCCCAGAGTCGGCAGTGATCTCGGCCACCACCGTGTTCTGCATAGCTGATGTTGATGGTTCACCATTCGCCTTTCGGGGCGTTTCGGATTTCTTCCGCAACCGCAACCGTAGCCTTGATTCAATCAGGCTATCTAGGAATGAGATCGCGAAGACCTACCTCACCTTGGAGGGTGGACAGGCGGAGCGCGGGAGCGGGAATACCGTGATGGATGCCCCACTGCTGGGTCGGAATGAGTACCGTGATGTCCGCCAGGATGACAGGTTCTCGGCCAGGCTAATGGTCAACTCGATAGGAGTCCCAGGTCACCTTGGAATGATGGAGGTACTAAGGTTGTACGTGGATGGGAAACCCGAGGTCGCCAGGGGATATCTGATATCCTAGTATCGGCCACAATCTTTAGTCAACCATGGATTCTGTTATAGGGTATATTCCTCGCAAAAATACTTAAGTAAGAAGTCGGTCCCGGGTGGCAACATGTGCATTCTGGGCGGCAGTCTGGAAGAAGATCGATGTCCCTTCGGGCTGCGAATATCATGCGGTAGGGGGAGCGATTGAGACCGGGTTCCCCTGTCGTCTTCGTTTTCATTATTTCCCTTCTGGTTTCCGCCATATTTGGCATGTCGGCGGTATCAGCAGACGAACCGGCGAAGATCCTGGCGATGGCGAAGGGCGGGGAGGAGGGTCGGATTGGGGTTATCCGTGGTTGGTTGCTGTCAGAACCGTCATTCACAGGGACACCGATCGCCGCTAGGGATTTTGGGGGTGTGAGCAGCGAGGATGTAATGAGGATGATCCGAATCTACTTCCCCAGAACGTATGAGGATCTGACCCTCTATGACTTCATCCTGCTGGCCTCTGTCGACATGTCGTACTTCACGGATACACACCAGAAATGGATGTATGATGCGATGACCGAGGCGGGCCTCGGGGGGATGAATACGAGGAGTGTTCAGAGCATGAGCACCGCTTGGTCAGCCCCGTGGATGAACAGCATCGTTTCGGATGCCTTTCCCAACGATGTTCCCGCCGTGGTATCCAGCGATATCTACCAGTGGGGAGGAGGGTCCTTTCCCACAGGCCCTATCGAAGTCAACGATGACGAGGGAATAGCTCCCGTTGTGCGCCCGTTCAAGGAGCAGATAGAGAGAGTTTTCCCGACCTACAGAGGCGTCTTGACTATTCCTCGGCCCGGGTCGACTATATATACTTGGGTAAAGAGTTCCATCAAGAGCTTGGGAAGCCCACTGCCCGGCTACATCGGGCATCTTTTCGAGTGGACATACGGGAATGCCACCACCTTCACAGCCATGGATATGGTCATGGAGCCCTTCTGGAAGGGGGATGAGAACCCTTACTCCATGGATATCTTCGTAAACGTAGTTTGGCGGGCCACGGGCCGTGTACTCCCTCAGGACGCCCTCAGGGTCCACGCCCTTCGTACCCTCTTCCGACACTACAACTGGGAGAAATCCTCGTTTGTGGCCATGGTCGAATTCACCGAGAATTTCGGCGCAAACACGAGAGATATCTACTCCAAGCTGCGTGAGATCGAGGCTAGGAAGGCGGACGCGGACAGCGACTATCTGGAGGGGGACTTCGAGGCGTCATACGACGGTATGGGTTCCGTTTTAGAGGACCTTCAGGAACTGGAGGCAGAGGCGGTGAAGCTCAAGAACTCGGCCCTTGCCTGGGTCTTTCTGATAGAGTGGCTCTCCGTAAGCGCAACCCTGCTCGCTTGTGGCGTCGTGCTCTGGAACCTGATGATCAGGAGAAGGATGTACAGGGAGGTCGCAGTGACACGCTTCGACTGAATTCCGGCATGTTGGGATTCGGGACCTGTGAGGTTACGCGTTCAACCGGGTCCGAGGATCATCAGGATGTTTGAGACGATCGCTTCCGGGACTATGGGGGCCCCACCGTAAGTGCCAGACACCGGATCGAAGGTATCGCAGAAGCAACCGTCCCACTCCCCGTCCTCTACCTGCTCTGAGGGGAACTCGGAGCGGAACATCCATTCGGCGTCCTCGTGGTCGATCATCCAGCGCAGAACCGCCGTGGTGACCCCCTCCTGGTATCTGCCCCAGTCCACCTCCGCATCCACCTCGGACCAGTCGATACCCAGTTCCCTTGATCTGGCGAAGACCGACAGAACCTCCCACTGTACGTGTTTGGCCGTCCAGTCGCTCAGGAACCAGGATGTGGAGGAGAGGCAGGGCTTGGTGTTGTAGATCATGGCTATGTCCGGGGGTTCCCAGAGATGGGTGAAGGGCAGCAGACACCGGATCCAGTGCCTCGCCCTCTCCAGATACGCATCCTTCCGGAAAACCCGGTATCCCATATAGTAGGCCACCGCCGCATCTCCGGCTGCCAAAAGGTTCGGGCTCCTCAGGGGCGTCTCCCACCAGTCCCCTCCCTCGGGTCTCTCGAACTTCAAGGCGAAGTCCAAGGCCTTTCTCGCAGCTCTCAGATACCGATCTTCTTGAAGTTCCTCCCCGGCCAGGATCAGATCTTTGGCCGCCGTGGCCACCAGGTCCACGGCCGAGTCGCCGGGCTGACCGAGAGGTCTCCATAGCTCCGCCCTCTCCGATAGGCCGGTCCTGTGGCGGTCCTTGGGATCGTAGGGGAAATCACCCTCGGGCGTCTGCAGGGATAGGAGCTCATCAGCCTTCTCCCGCCTCGATGAGTTTTTCTGGGTGCCCTTCGGGCGATCTCTGGCCCATTCGATCTTACTTCGGAGCTGATCGAGGAGTTCAGGGTTCCCGCCCCTCTCGACGTAGCTTCGGACTGCTTCCGGGACCCGGGTGGAGGTCTTACCGGGCAAACCCCAGCCCTTCCCCTCGGTCCAGAGATTAGTGTCGTAGGCCTCGGCTATCCTCTCCAGGGCCTCCTCCCAGCGGTACCTCCGTTCCCCTGGATCCGGCAATCCATGGCTCCCGATCCAGTCGAGCACCACGTCGAGGCTCTTCCCGGGAACCACGGTTATGCGGGCGTCGAGGTCCAGGGAGAGCCCCTTCGGAACGGTAATCGGGGGATCCGCCTTCAGTGCGTTCTCCTTCAGGCCCCACCTGGCGCTGGGATACATCAGCCCCATCAGATGCTCACTGCGGCGATCGATGAAGTTTGGAGATGCGAAGATGGGCTGAGGCATCCTGATCCGCGTTGTGTGGGAGAGGGCGGACTGGTTGGGGTTCCAGGAAAGCCCCAAACCGGTGCCCCGATGGCTTATCGCAATCAGGGGAAACGCGACCTTGTGGGGAGCTACCCGGAGTGCCTCGGGGTGCTCGAAGAAATCCGTTCCGCTTGACCACTCGTCACCGAAGAGCCACTCGACTCCGGGAAATATGGCGTCGTGCTTCTCGGACCCGAAGCTGCCAGCGCCCACACGCAGCCAGATCCCCCTGAGGCTGCGAAGGTGTATCTGAGTCTGGGGCACCACCCTCAGAGAGTAGTCTAGGCATGGCTCCTCGGCAGACAGGGAGAGCTCGAGGCGACCCGTGAGCGGCGGCTCCCCACCCTGTGAGCAGGAGCTGGTGTTGAGCTTCAGATCGAAGGCCAGCATTCGATCTTCCCGTTCGTACTCGGAGGCCTCCATTCGGAGCGGATGATCATAACCTTCCACGTCTGCTTCCCCCAGGTGTTCGATCACGGCGAAGGGTCGATTGGTAGATCCGTGCTTCGGATACACCTCTCCCCATCCCCAGCCGGTGGTGCGGCGGTGAACCTCCAGCAGCAGGAGATCGTTCTCGATGGCAATCGTTTCCCCAGAGTATGTTGCGTCCCTGAATTCAGGCAAGGGTTACACCTCCGCGGGATGAACCTCTACTCCTGGTAAATGCATTTGCTATCGGTGCGCCGGTGACTGGTGAAACGTTTTCAAGGTTCAGTTCCCGTGAGTTCATGTGCAACAGGGAGTGGAAAAGGTGTTCCGGGGATCGCTGATTCTGACCGCCTTCTGCCTTCTTCTGCCCTTCACCGTCGTGGCGGGCCTGGACAGGATAGACTGCTTCCTCATCGGCTCGGTCGCTCCAGGGCAGTGCCCGCTGATCCACTACTTCACCGAGGATCCCCTCTTCACCTATGTTGCGGACTGGCAGCCCTCGGGGCTGACCGTCGAGGAGAGGAGGAAGATGGATCGTCTCTACTATCCCCGATCCAAGGAGATCTTCTCCGAGAAGTATGATTTCGTCTTCTTCTACGACCCGCGCATCGATCATTTCACAACGCGGCAGTTCGCGGATCTCGATCACGTCTGCAGGAAGGCGGGGATGCCATCGTTCTGGGCCCTTTCCCACGGGTCGGAGACGTGGTACGTGGCCTCGGTCTTTGAGATCCTTCCCATCTCGACGATCCCCCTCGAGGGCTACTACCACCGCCCGTGGCGGGTTGTATTTCGGGAGGAGCGCGATCCGGTCTTCACCCCCTTCATCTCACTCGGGATGGAGGAGGTCGTGGGCCATGCCTATGCCTACATGGAGCCGAGGCTGGGTGCCGTGGTCTGGGCCGATGTTCACCCGGGCCTCAGTGCCTGGTTAGCCTCCTGGAAGGTGGAGCCCACGGCGGGAATGTCATGGGCGATCTCGGACGAGTTCGATATCTACTGGTGGGGGATTGCCCCCGAAACCCGGGGTGATAACCCTTATGGAATTGATCTTATCACCAATCTGGTTCTCTACTCGATGGAGAGACCGCTTATCCATGATATCCTGACAAGGCGTGAGGCCCGGGACAGGATTTCGTCGTTTAATTCACAGAAGCTCCTGGTGATCTCCATGCTGGAGTGGGCCGATCTCTTCGGGGCCAATACCCTGGAGCTCTCCGAGGACCTGTCTTCGCTCAACGAGGAGGTGACGACCGCCCTTGATCACTATCTGGACCAGGATTACGATTCCGCCATCGGTGCCATGGACCGTGTTTCGCTCAGGGTGGGGGAGATAGGGGAGAGGGCTGTCACCCTGAAGGACCAGGCGTTGCTGTGGGTCTTCACACTGGAGTGGTTGGCGGTTACCTCGACGGCCTTGCTGACCGGGGTTGTTCTCTGGACCCTGATGGTTCGTCGGAGGGCCTTCAAGCCGGCGGGCACAACGAGGATGAACCCTGACTACTAGGGGTCGTCGCCATTCCACCAGTCCGTTACCCAGGTTCACATCACCATTCCAGATGGCATATTCCGGGACATTAGATTTTCGACATATTCTTGGATCTTCTGCGAAGGCCGGGATCGAAGAGGGCCATGATGAGCACCAGGACGAGGACCGCGACTATGAGGAAGATTCCGAGGAATGCCCGCAGAGGCTTGCCCTCGGATAGCCTAGACAGCCAACCGAGAAGGAATCTCCCACCTCCCCTCATCATCGCGTCCCCGCTTCTATCGATCCCAATACCAGGCACCTACGCATGCCAGAGCTACAGCCTCGCCGATGCCGCATCCGATTTTCTCTTCATCGTCGCTGCGCCTGGATACGCTCATTGATACTACCTCCCCAGAGGCGTTGGGTTCTTCCGGGAGGGCGAGGCCTTGGCCGGGGACTCCGGATGGCCTCTCTCCAGAAGAAGCCTGATCAGTGCCGGAAGCAGGAATATCGCCGCCAGGAAGCTCAATGTCAGTCCCAGTACAGGCACCCTTCCCATCGACATTATCCCAGGGTGTTCGGCAAACATAAGGGAGCCGAACGCCAGGCAGGTGGTCGCCGTGGTCAGGAACACCGCTCTCCCCGTTCTACCCACAACCTTCGGGACCGATCCCTTTCCCTCCTCGTGATACCTGTGCAGTATGTGCACCCCGGAGTCGATGCCGATCCCGAGTATCAGGGGGATCATCAGAACCGACGTCAGGTTCAGGCTTGTTCCCGTGTACTCGCTCAACGCCAGCACGCCGCCTATGCCGAATAGCACCGGCACCATCGCCAGCAGAGTGTGGACTGGATTCATTCTCCTGAAGCCGATGTAGACTATCAGTAGAATTGGAATCGCAGCGTATATGAACACTCTTATGAGGTCATCCGCGAGGGCATTGATCAGCTTGGGATAGAGGATCGGCTGCCCCAGTATTTCGGGTTCGACCCTTTCCAGCTTGGCGAGTAGCTCCTCCCTGTACTCGTCATCGTACAGGTTTCCTGAGGCCCTGATCCTTATCAGGAAGCTCGTACCGTCGCCTTCGGATACCCAGCCATCCCGGATGTTCTCCGGCAGATTCCTCCAGGTCATCCTCTCGAGGTTCAGCCACGATACGTCCGAGAGCCCTGGGTTCAGCACCTTCGCATTTTCGAGGATCTGCAGCTTGGATTCCTGGTTCTGGGGTAGATAGTCGAGAACCGATTCGACCTCAATGACTTCGGGTATGGACCTGAAGCCACTGACAGCCAGAAGGAGTTCCTCTTGAGAATCAACCACGCAGAGGAGGACATCCTCCGAGTAGTCGAAGTTCTCCTTGATCTTCTCCATCTGTCTGTAGCTGGGGATGTTCTTGGGCTGAAGCTCGTGTATGTCGCTGTTGATCTCCGCATCCTGGGCCTCAATGGCGAAGATGCCGCCGATGACCACCAAGAGAATCAGGAAGGCCCACCAGAACCTTGATGTCACGCGTCCCACGGTTCCGAGAATGGAGAACCCATCGCCGCCGCTAGAGAGCTTCTTTCGCAGCCCGCCCCTCCTGAGCCTGAGTGTGACCAGGGCCGGCAGGGTGAAGAAGACGCATATCAGGGTGATCAGAAGCCCCGCTGCCGATATGATGCCCATCTCCACCATCGCATCAGTCTCGCTGAGGGAGAGCGCTCCGAAGGCCGCAGCAGTGGTCACGCAGCCCACGACTATCGCCTTCCCGGTATTTGACAGTGTGTTCCTGAAGGCCTCCGGGATGTCGAAGCCCTCCTCAAGCTCGTCCTTGAATCTGGACAGTAGATGGATCGAGAAGTCAACTCCCAGGCCAAGAAGCAGCACGGCGAAGATCATCGTCACCATCCCAAGTTTTCCAAAGAGGACGTAGACCAGTCCCGCCGTGGCCATTATGCCCAGGACTATGGGAATAATCGAAAGCATCGGCAGGGATATGCTCCTGAAGTAGACGAAGAGCAGGACGAGGATGAGAACGAATGTGATTCCGGCCGTCATGAAGATGTCGTCCATGGCCATCTTGTCGCCCTCGTAGTCAGTTACGTCCATGCCGCCTGTGAATCCCACCTCCAGATCCTGGAAAGCCTGATCGGTCGCTGTCACGTCATCGATAGTCTCATAGAGACCATCGAAGATGGCGGTCCTTGTTTCCATATCCTCTATGGTTGCGTTGAGATTCATGGTTAGAAGATACAGGTTGCCGTTGTCCGAGACGAGGTAGGACGGCTGATTCATCTGGCTCATGATTGCGCTATGAGTCTGTAGAATAGACTCGGTGGTTGCGTTGGGGTCTAGGAGGAAGTACAGGTGTTCCTCCGGGAGATAGAGGATCCCCTTCTCACCCGCGAAGTCCATGTTCTGTGTGTACCTGATCTCCCTGAACCACTCGCTCTCTCGAAGAGATGCTGAAAGTTGCTCGAGGTAGTCTTCCGCGACATCCCTGCTGGAGTTCGTACAGTCGACTACAACGGTGATGAGCTGCTGCTCCCCGAACTTCTCTGAAATCTCTAGGTGCTTGTTTACGTCTGGATCCTCCCCGAAAAGCGACTCCATGCTGGTGTCGGTCTCCAGCTGGGACGCTGGGATGACCAGTATCACGGCGATGGCGAGGAAGATAAACAGGGTCTTCCATGGATGTCCGGTTGAGACATCTGCAATCCATGCCAATGGACTCCATCCCTTGTTCAGGTTGCCATCGCGGGCATCCTTCTCCGTTTCGGCCTCCAGGTCGCCGGGCGGATCTGGAGGCCTAGCTTCCGCTAGGTCAGGCATATTCTATTCATCCCCTTGCTCTCTATTTCTTCAGCTTCTCGATCTGGGCTCTGAAGGTGCCCTTCTTTGCCCCCAGGATGGTTTCGATGATGTCGAATAGCGCAGCCATGCTTCTCTTCATCTGCTTCGTCCTGCCCCTGGCCTCGGGCGCTGCTCCTGTTTCTGCTATCTCGGCTACCTCCTCGGGCGTGTCCAGTATGGCCGAGGTCGAAGCGATGATTGATACCACGGCCTCCTCCGGATAGTCCGTCTGGAAGAGGCCCTCCTGGATCCCCTGTCTTATGATTGCTGCGTACGGTTCCAGTAGCACCGACATCGTCTTCCTCTCGATCTTCACGTGGAGATGGGCGTTTTTGTCCTCGTGAAGGTTCACTACGATGCCCTTCTTGTCCTTCACCAAACCGGAGAAGGAAGAAGAGATCGTCAGCATCTTCTCGACGGCATTGAGGTCCTTCCTCTCCGCCACCTCCTCAGACTTCGTCCGTACATCCTCCACGTAGGTCTCGGCGATGGCGTCTAGGATATCGTCCTTGGTCTTGAAGTAGTAGTAGAAGGTTCCCTGGGCAACGCCCGTGGCCTTCACTATGTCCGAAATGGTCGTCTCGTCGTATCCCTTCTCTAGGAAGAGCTTCTCAGCTTCGCCAATGAGTTCCCTGCGCCTTGTGTCCGGGTCCTTGCTTATCCTTGGCATAGTCTTTTCCTGTTCATATGGGCTTTTAAGGGCTTCGTTTCCGACTGAGTAACAGTCAATGACCGTTGTTCAGTCAGTGACTGACAGTCAGTCATCATATAAAAATATTTCGTAATCACCAGCCCTAGAACCAAGAAACCCCAGCCACGTTTCCCCGCGATGAGATGAATACCGGGACCTTCTCGAACAAATAGGGGCTCAAGAAGTGTCAGCAATGGTGATTGTCCTCGTTCTTTGGTCGGCCGATAACTCCGGGATGGAAAGGAGATTGACCCAAGGTCTAGCAGAGTGCGCTTTCTGAACGTCCGTTCCCTCAAGCGGGGACTCGGATTCCAGCCAACCCCCGTTCCGGCATTCACGGTCTGGTAATCCCGACTCGAACGGTTGGTGAAAAAAATGGTGTATCACGGTTCAGACCAGTCTGCTGGTAATATATGGGGCGACGAATGTCGTGAGCAGGACTAGGCTCCAGACTCTGCCCTTCAGTATGTTGTAGTCTGCGAGGAGTTTCTCCCACGGGTTCCCGAAGATGTAGTGGCCGGCGATGAATTCGAAGGCGACGGTCATAACGAGCCAGATCGACCCCGTCAGCAGGGCATCAGAGGCCTTCAGCCTTACGTCGAGGGACCTGAAAGTGAGGTAGGTGACAGACAGGATCAGGGCCACAAAGATGAAGGTGCTTACCTGGTGGGCGGCCAATTCCCCTACCACCGGCCTGTAGACAGCTTCCCTCGTGATGGCGTTGATGATAGCGATTACCATGAATAGGAACCACAGAGCGAGGATGACGATCAGTATTCTGGTCTCCATGTGATGGGATATAAGAGCGGGTCACTTAAATGCCTGGCCTCCCAGTAATCATCGTCACACTCCAAGCTCGGATGTGGATTCCATTACCTTGAATAACATGAGCCTTGGCCTGGAAGGCAGGCGGGAACTGAGAAGATTCTATTATGACCATCTATTCGAGAATATTCTTCCTTTCTGGACGAGGAATGCGGTCGATTCCAGGTACGGCGGCTACTACACCGGGTTCGCAAACTCCGGCGGGGAGCTCCTACACACCCACAAGTTCACCTGGTCGCAGGGACGCTTCGTCTGGGTGTGGGCTGGTCTGTCGGGTCTGATTCCGGGCAGGACCGAATCCGGCCGCTATCTGAAGCTGGCGAGGTCCGGGGCGGAGTTCCTCATGGAGAACGCCCTTCTTCCCAACGGGAACTGCAGCTTCGTCCTCAGTCGCGAGGGGGATCCGATCGCCCTTGATAACCGGGGAAATCGACAGGAGCCAACCCCCGATCTAAGGTATGATACCAGCACGTACGCCGATTGCTTCGTGGTGTACGGCCTCTCGGAGTACGCCCTGGTATCCGGCGAACGAAGGCCCTTCGATTTCGCCTATAGACTCTATCAGTCGATCTTGAAGATAATAGATGCGGGCGATTTCCGCACCGATCCCTATCCAACCCCTCCCGGCTACAGGCAGCACGGCGTGCCGATGATCATGTTGGAGACGAGTCGTCAACTGGCTGCCGCATGTGATAGGTTCGACGCCAAACTCGCCCCCGGGATCCGGGCGAGGGCGGACCGTTTCATGCGGGAGATAATGGATGGGCACAGGTGTTCGGATCGGGATGTCATGATCGAGTTCCTCTCCAGCGATGAGACCCTGCAGGATACCATGATCGGCACCTACGTCAATCCGGGCCATACGCTGGAGTGCATGTGGTTCATCTTGCACTATGCACTTGAGGTCGGCGATCGTGGACTGATAGGGCCCGTAACCTCGGTGGTCAAGAGGGCCCTGGAGCTGGGTTGGGATCATGACCACGGCGGTTTGTTCCAGTTCGTGCACGTGGACGGGGGAAGGCCGCGCGGGCCTGTCCCCGAGGAGCAGGAGAACCACACCATGATAAAGAAGCTCCGATCGAACTGGGACGCGAAGCTCTGGTGGGTCCACTCGGAGGCGCTCTACACGCTACTGCTGTGCTACTCTATCGATGGACGAGACTGGATCGAGGACTGGTACTTGAGGATCCACGACTATACCTTCGGGACCTTCCCAGCCGACGATGGAACGGAGTGGATCAACGTTCGCAACCGCGATGGCTCGCCGAGCGACCGAGTCGTGGCCCTGCCCGTGAAGGATCCCTTCCACGTACCCAGGGCACTGATGAACCTGATCCGGCTGCTCGACGAGTGGGAGAAACAGTGATACCTCGCCACTCCCGTCTCCGGAAAGATTCAAAGGCATGCGTTGACCACGGGGTTCGATCAGTTTGAATACCAGAGAACGATTCCTCAGGATCATGAACTTCAAGGATGTGGACCGGATACCTGTGGTTGATCTGGAGGGTTTCATAGAGGAGACAATAAGGCTCTGGAGCTGCCAGGGCTATCCCGCCAGCATGAGGGTCGAGGATTACTTCGGGTTCGAGATCCGGGGTATGTACCACGGTTCCATCGACATCGATTTCGGTCCTATTCCTAGCTTCGTGGAGAGGACGCTTAAGAGTGACAGCGAGTATATCACGAGAGTCAATCGTTTCGGATACACGGAGAAGCGTTCAAAGCAGCTCCCCATGCGATCCTACGGCTACACGGAATTTCCGATCGGCGGACGCGAGGACTGGGAGGAGATGAAGAGGAGGTACGGCCCCCAGGATATCCGGAGGTATCCCAAGTGCTGGGGAAGGGATCTCTTCGAGCACTGCCGGGAATCGAGCAAACCGGTGGGCCTGGGGCTGGTCTGGGGTCCCGGCCGGGGGCCAAAGGGCGGCTACGGAATGGGTGTCAAGAGGTTCCTCAGCACCTTTGCCAGGGACCCAGAAATGGTTCATGACATGTTCAGCACCTACGCGGATTTTGTCATAGAGGTAACCCGCCCGGTACTGGACGAGGTCGACCTGGACTACGTTCTGATCGACGAGGATGGTATAGCCTACAGGAATGGGCCGCTGGTATCGCCCGGCCTGTACAGGGAGTTCTATCTCCCTCACGTCAAGAGGGTCCTCGAGTTCTTCAGGGACCGCGGGGTCGGGATACTTGGTGAATGCTCGAGCGGCGATATCGGGCCGCTGATCCCACTCTTCCTGGAGGCCGGGTACAATCTCCTGTGTCCACTCGAGAGCGCCTGCGGGATGGATGCCGTGAAGCTGAGGGAGGAGTATGGAAGACGCCTGCTGCTGATGGGGAATATCAGCCGCCAGTCACTGATGGGTGGTAAGAAGCAGGTGGAGAGGGAATTCGAATCCAAGGTGCCCGGCCTGGTTGAGAGCGGCGGATACATACCTGCGGTGGATGATATCGTCATGCCGGATGCGTCGTTTGAAAGCTACAGGCGCTACATCGAACTGGTGAAGTCTTACCGAATGGCATAGGGAACCGGTCCCTGAGGGACGGGACGACGCGCGCCGGTGCCGTTTATCGGTCTCTGACGCAGGTAAGACCATGAGTGATGGAGAGCCCAATAATCCGGGTTTTGGCTGAACCTTCCGGAGCGAGGCATCTGATTTAAGTTTCCAAGGCATCTCAGTCAAACCCCATGAAGATCGGATTTGACTCCGGTAGATACCTGGAGCTCCAGTCGGAGGCCATCAGGGAGAGGGTGGGAACCTTCGGCGGGCGGCTCTACCTGGAATTCGGTGGGAAGCTCTGCTCCGACTCCCACGCCGCCAGGGTCCTGCCGGGTTATGACCACAAGAACAAGATCCGGCTTCTCCGGATGCTCGGGGACCTGGAGATCGTGTACTGCATATCGGCCAAGGACCTTCGGAATGGAACGATCAGGCAGGATTCCGGCCTCACCTACGACAACCAGACCCTTAAGATAATCGACGAGCTCGCCGAGCAGGGGCTCAGGGTATCCTCCGTCGTGATAACCAGGTTCGAGGGTGAACCCGCCGCCGAGAAGTTCAGGAGAAGACTCGAGAACCTTGGCATCGGCGTATATACCCAGGGCGTGATCGAGGGATACCCACGGGATATCGACCATGTGGTCAGCGAGGAGGGTTACGGTAGACTTACATACATCCCGGTGAAGGCGAGCTTGGTCATAGCCGCCGGCGCAGGGGGCGGCAGCGGGAAGATGGCGTTCTGCCTGTCCCAGATCTACCACGAGCATCGCAAGGGACTTTGCAGCGGCTTCGCCAAGTTCGAGACCTTCCCGATATGGGAGCTTCCCGTCGACCACCCCGTGAACGTCGCCTACGAGGCCGCCACCGCGGACCTGCTGGACGAGGTGGTGGTGGATCCCTTCCACTACGAGGCCTACGGCGTTGAGGCGGTAAACTACAACAGGGATATCGAGAACTTCGCCATAATGAGGAGCATATTCGAAAGGATCGCGGATCCGGAGAACAACACCTGCCACTACAGAAGCCCTACAGACATGGGCATAAACGCCGCCGGGAGGGGGATCGTGGACGACGAGACATGCAGGGAGGCTGGGAAGCAGGAGATAATCAGGCGCTACTTCCGTTACAGGGAGGAGTTCCTGGCCGGACTCCAGCAGAAGAGCACGATCGACCGGATGGAGGAGATCATGGGGAAGTGCGATCTTAGGGAGCAGGACCGGGGGGTCGTGCTTCCCGCCAGGAGAGCCGCCGAGGAGGCCAAATCCCAGGAGGGCAAGGGCAACAAGGGCATATACTGCGGGTCGGCGCTGGAGCTGAGGGACGGCAGGCTCGTCACCGGCAAGAACTCCCCGCTACTGCATTCGGAGTCCGCCGTTGTGCTGAATGCTATAAAGGAGCTCGAGGGCATACCCGACGAGGTCGACCTGATCTCCGGCGAGGTCATCCGTCAGATCGGCAAGCTCAAGACCCGCACCATGTACGAGAGGACGGAGAGCCTCAACCTGAACGAAACCCTGGTTGCGCTGGCGGTCTCCGCCGCCCGGGATGAGGTCGCCAACAGGGCGATGGGCCGGCTCAGGGAGCTGGACGGGTGCGAGATGCACGTAACCCATGTCCCGACGGACGGCGACTACCAGGCACTGAGGAAGCTGAGGATAAACGTCACAACCGACGCGATCCCGACAATGAGGAGGTACTTCGCGGAGTAGCCACTAGTTAGGACCTGAGTGATATCCGCACCCCGATGTTCCGCCAGGTGGTGTCGAGGTGGCTATCGATGTGATCTAGACCAGGTGCTGATCGAAGAGAACCGCATAGGGGTGGCGGATTATATCGCCATTCGGGACATTGAAAGCCAGAGGCTCCAAATCGAACTCGCGAAGAGCTACTACGTGTCATAGACAAATGGCAATCGGGTGCAAGCAGGACAGTGAACCACAACCTTTAAGCCTTCCGGCCAATCGTTCGGCAGGTTCATATGCAGCTTTCTTCCAGAGAGAGGATGATGCGGGCCCTCCGGTGCGAGGAGCCTGATAGGATACCGCTCAGCTTCATGATCTACGCTGCCCTGAGGAGGCGCTGTAGGGACGACTTCGATTTCGTGGAGAGACAGCTCGACATGGGCCTGGATGCAACCGTCCCCCTCAAACTTCCATCCGAAGGCGATAGAGTCGAGCACGGGGATCTCCCCGGGCTCCCGATTCGCTATCACCCGGATGTTGAGGTCGTTGAGTGGCAAGACGAAGACTCAGACGGAACCGCGGTCCTGCATAAGGAGTACCACACACCTTCGGGGGTGCTCAGCACGGCGGTTAACCGGACCGACGACTGGCCATATGGGGAGCACGTACCCCTCTTCGACGATTACCTCTGTCCCCGTTCCCGGAAGTTCCTGATCGAGGGCAAGCAGGATCTGGAGGCGCTTCGGTATCTGCTGATCCCGCCTCGGGAGGATGATGTGCGATCCTTCCGGGAGGAGTCCAAGGAAAGGCTTGAGTTCGCGGCAAGCCACGGCCTGCTGGTCACCGGTGAACGGGGGATCGGGATGGATGCCTCCGCGTGGTTGTGTGGATTCCGGGAGGTTGCGATTGCGGCCATGCGGCGCCCCGAGTTCGTGGATCAGCTGGCGAAGATGCTCCACGAGTGGAACTGCCACCGGATGAAAGTCTTCCTTGATGCGGGCGTCGACCTCTTCATCAGGCGCGGTTGGTACGAGGGCACGGACTTCTGGTCCCCACGCCTCTATCGCAGATTCATACTGCCTTACCTTGAGAGGGAGGTAAGGATGGCACACAGCGCCGGGGCGAGCTTCGGCTATATCATGACCAGTGGGTCGATGCCGCTTCTCGATATGCTGGCTGAAACCGGGATTGACGTGCTTGTCGGCGTTGACCCGATCCAGGGGAAGGGGACCGATCTGGGTTCGATGAAGCGCACTCTGCAGGGGAGGGTCTGCCTCTGGGGCGGGGTAAACGGCTTCATCACCATGGAGACGGGGACCGAGTCCGAGGTAGTTTCCGCGGCTCGCGAGGCCGTCGATGCACTTGCCCCATCCGGGGGCTTCATACTATCGCCCGTGGATAACGTCCGTGATGACTCGCCCCGCACCCGGGAAAACGTTGAAAGCATGATCGATGCGTGGAGGGAACTTAGAGCCTATCCAGCTCATCATTGATCGAGACCTGCCAGGAGGGATTCGTGTTGAGGAGCTACGCAAAAAACGGTTATAGGAATCTTTCTATCCTGTAGTCACTGGGACCAAGAGGAGTAGATCGAATGAATGATGCCGAGGTACCGCCTTCAGAGGGGTCAACTGCAGGTATGAACCAGAGTGTAACTCAGATAGGAGCCGATTCAGGTGTCGTGGCCATAAATTCGAGACGGGAGCTATTCATCGATGATTTCATCATCGAAAGGCTGGGCGGCGACGCGCGGCTCCGGCTCCATCACCCCGATCCGCAGGAGATAGCCATCGTTCATGATAGACCATGGGAAGGCAGCAGCTGCGGCTACCACACCGTCTTTCGGGACGGCGATATCTTCCGCATGTATTACAGGGGGCTGCACGTGGGTAAGAGGAAGGAGTTCACGCCCGAGATGCACGAGCCGTTCTACTGTTACGCCGAGAGCGAGGACGGCATCGAATGGCGCAGGCCCGAACTGGGGATCGTGGAGTTCGAGGGATCCAAGGAGAACAACATAATCCTCAAGGGGGTCGGAACCCACAACTTCTCCCCCTTCAAGGATACCAATCGGGAGTGCGCGCCGGAGGCAAGGTACAAGGCCCTGGGGGGAACCAAGAAGGAGGGTGGGCTCCATGCATTTCGATCCCAGGATGGCATCCACTGGTCGTTGATGGCCGACGAACCGGTCATCACCGACGGGGCGTTCGATTCGCAGAACGTGGCGTTCTGGGATCCCAACTCCGGGAGGTATAGGGCTTACTGGCGCTACTTCACCGAGGACCGGCACAGGGCGATACGCACCGGTACCTCGATCGACTTCCTTGACTGGGGCGGCAACACCGATCTGGCGTATCTCGATTCGCCCTTGGAGCACCTGTATACCAATCAGGTGAAGCCCTACTACCGTGCGCCCCATATCCTGGTAGGCTTCCCCACCCGGTACGTTGACCGCGGATGGTCGGATTCCATGCGTGCTCTGCCCGAGCTGGATGATCGCGAGCTAAGGGCCTCGGCAAACCAGCGGTATGGCACGGCGGTAACCGAGGGTTTGCTCATGGCAAGCCGAGACGGCGTGAATTTCAAGCGGTGGAACGAGGCCTTTCTGCGTCCTGGAATCCAGCGTCCAGGAACGTGGATGTATGGGCACCAGTACATCGCCCGCCACCTCGTTGAGACCGAATCACCAATCTCGGGGGCGCCGAAGGAGATATCCCTCTACTCCACCGAAGGGCACCCCACGGGGGTTAGCGTTGCATTGCGCCGGTACACGCTGAGGATGGATGGCTTCGTCTCTGTCTGGGCTCCGTCCTCAGGCGGCGATCTGCTGACCCGCCCGCTGACGTTCGCAGGCAGCGAGCTGGGTATCAACTTCTCCACGAGCGCTGTGGGGAGGATCAGGGTCGAACTCCAGGATCCCGAGGGAAACGCGATTCCGGGATACTCGCTCGGGGATTGTCCGGACATCTTCGGAGATGAGGTGGAGAGATGCGTGAACTGGGAAAGTGGGAAGGGCCCGGGGGAGCTATCCGGTGAGCCGGTGAGGATCCTTTTTGCCCTCAACGATGCCGACCTGTACTCGTTCAGGTTCAGCCGTTGATCCCGTGGACCTAGCCGGCCTCGTTCACCAGTCTCCTGAAATCCCTGATCCGATGGAAGGTCATGAAGTTCGCGTCGTGCCTGTTTGCCGCGCCGCCCAGGCCATCATCGTAGGCGGTACGGGACACGGCGGCTATGTCATCGCCGTCGAAAATCCAATCCGGGTACTGGAATGCGTGGTTCCTGAATTCTGGGTGATAGGCGATTATCTCGAGAACCTGCCATCTCCGCAGATCCTCGCTGCTGGATACCGCGAGGCAGTTCCTGAAAGCCCCCGCCTTTGTCGGCTCCAGATGGACGAGGTCCCTCGGTTGAATAGGGTTCACGACCGACCAGTACCTCTCTGTCTCGGGATCTAAACGGATTGTGAACTTCTTCCCCGTTCCGCCCGGGAACTCCACGTAACCATCGGCGGGGTCGAATCTGAGGTGCCTTCCGTCATCGCTGACATCTATGAGTGCGGCGGTACTGTGTCCGTCCTTGAGGCCTATCCTCATCACGATGGCCATTCCCCCGTCGGGCTTGACCACGGCGTTTCCCTCTCGCCAGGACCTCATCCTATGGTCTTGATGCGGGGCGCTCTCCAGCTTCCCCGAGAAGGTCCAGCTAGAGGAACGGAGTAGATCGGAATCGACCGGGGCGGACATCATGAACGGGCGCTGGCCCTCCTTGTTTCTGTCCTCCATCGCGCGCCACACCCGGTCCCTGTGAACCACAACGGGAACGGGCGCGCAGTGATACCTCCCTCGGGCCAGGATCCCGCTGTCCTCGCCCTCGGGCACGGTCCACCCGCGACCGCCGTCGGTGGAACGGCGAATAGTGATGTCCCCGTCCTTGCCGCTGGTACCGATCAGGTACAGTGTCCCACGGTGGGTGAACAGGGTTGACCAGAACTGCCCCTCGAGTGAGGCCAGCTTCTCCCACGTTTCCCCCCTGTCGGATGAGCTGAAGATGACGGAGCTGTTGTACCTGCCGCGGTCCCCGCCCGGACCGAAGTAGTCGTTCGAGGCGACGTACCTGCCACCCGGGTGCATGGCGATGCTCGGCGAGCCGATATATCTCTCGCTCCTGGCCGGGGAGTGGTTGATCACCACGCCGGGGACCTTCGAGAAATCCGCTTCGTTCTCTCTCATACCGGGTCCGTGAATTCGGGCCGTAAAACTGTTACATCCGCAATGCCCGCATGGCTGGCATACATCCTGGCCGGTCAAGTTGGATGGATGTTGAGGTTTACTTCAGCTTCAGTGTCCCGGATGGAAAGCTTCAGGACGGCCCTATGCACCTTCTCCGGGAGCTTCTCATCATCAAGCGGGACATCCTCAACCCGGAGTTCCAGGTCAGACGGGGAAAGATCGACCAATATTGATGCGGAGTCACCGCTGACAACAAGGGAGTTGCCCCTTGGGGTAACAGTCCCGAGGGTGTAGAGCGGGAGCACGTACTCAATGACCTTTTCACTCGCAACTATGTGATCACTAACCGTGACAGTCGGCTCGACACCTCGACTGAGGCTGATCCTACGCCCCAGGGACTTCAGCCCGGCCTCCGGCGGGTAGGCGTCAACAAGATCGAGGTGGAAGGAGTCCAGCCCGGAGCTGCACTGCGCCTCCAGAACCTGCGCCGCATATTCGGCCCCGAGGCCCTGCTGATGCCCATCCACGAGCGGGACATTGTGGCCCCACGAGTTGTTGACGAGGATATCGTACCTCCTGGGACCGAAGTAGTCCCTCGTGTAGGTGCCGGATCCCAGGTCGACGATCAGGGTTTCGCCCCCCGCGTGGATCATGAAGTTGCCAACATCGTTCTGGTTGTGGTTCTCGTCGTTGCTGCCCCCCTTCGCCGCCACTATCAGAGAATCGTGATTATCCGGCTCCGCCCTGCCGATCCACCAGTTCTGCCCCTTGAAGAAGGTGCAGGGCTCGGGCGTCCACTCACCGTCGTATCTCTCCCTGGGCATCCACAGTAACTCTCGTAGGCCGTATCCGTCTCCGCCGGCCGAGCTATCGTACCGATTCTGGGCGAAGGCCGACACATCCGGGAGTCCGAGTTCCCTCCCAAGATGGAAGAGCAGAGCCGCGGAGAACCTGACCCTGGGCGGGCAGTCCGAGAAGTTCACCACCGTGTCGCCCGTGAGCGTCACGCGCTGGGGGAAGCGGGCGATGTCTCTCATCTCTTCCACGTCCAGGGGATTGACCGCTCCGCGTGTCCTCCGGGAGAGGAGGTATGAGAGCCAGACGTAGTGGGTGACCCCGTAGCTCCAGTAACTTGGGCCCTCGCTGCTCCCGCCGTCGGGGTCGAAGGAACGGAGGTAGTCGTTCAGCGACCTCAGGCAGGTCTCGATCATGCGAGCCAGCATCGCGTTGTCGTCCAGTGCCAGGATCGCCGATCCCACGATGCCGCAGTTGCACACTGCGTTCCAGTTGTTGACGCCCCTTTCATCGGTAGCGTAGAGCCATCTCAGGTCCTTCTCGAGCAGGTATGGATTCCAGCATCTCCTCTGCAGCTCGTACACGATCCTATCCACAACCGAGGGCTGGTGCTCGTCGAGCCTCCTCCCAAGTATCTGGGTCGTCTCCCCGAGCGTCAAGGCGGTGTGCGATGCGACCAGGTCAGCCCAGGTAATCTCTCCCACCGGTGGAAGGGGAGTCGAACTGTGGGCGGGGATCACCCAGCTGCTCTCCTCGCATATGGCCCAGACATGGTCCATTATCGGGTCCATGAAGCGCCCATTCCGCTCGATGCACTCAGCCAGCACGAACGCGGCGAGGCGGCTCCTCCTGCGCGCCTTGATCCCGTCGTGGGGAGACCGGCTGCCGGTTCTCCGGTAGCTCAGGTAGAGGGAAGCCGGGATCATCGAGAGCGGCTCATCGAGTAACCTCTTCGCCGACGCGACGGCTTCGCCGGGCGATACGTTTAGCATCGGATTTGATGTTAGCTCTCGCCAGGCATCTGAATCCTCGTATCCAGGAATCGGCTTCTTCCCTTCGGATGATTCAAGCACCTTCTCAATGCGCTCACGCCTCAGTTCCTCGATCATCCACTAAGACCTCAGCGGGGGGCGGCGCTGGGGATTCTTAACTCTTGGTGACGGTTCTCTGGGGTCATATCCGGCACGCTCGCCGTCCGGGCTAGCGCCAAACCTCCTCCGGGGGTTCTATGCGCGACGGTTCGATGTCCTCTGTGAGTGATGGGATCTGGAAGGCGTAGGAAGGGGCGGTCTCCTCGAACCTTCTCCTCAGCTCGCACCTTGCCCAGTTGTGGGGCTCGATCATGACGTGCCAGCAGACATGCATCTCCCACTCCTCCGAGAAGAAGAGGTAGTGGGTTACCACCAGGAACCGCGGGGTGACCAAGGTGCCAGTCCACTGGGTGTCCATGGTGATACTGAGCTCCGGTCGATTCTCCTCCAGCCAGGAGACGAATCTGTCCCTCACCTCGGGGGCAAGCTCCGGTTCCACGTTGTCTCCAAGCACGAGCGGGATGAATACCGTGGTACGCTTCTCTCCACCGCGGCTGCCGGTTATCGTTACTGTGATGTTCCTCTCCGCGGTCGCTGCGGCAGGAGTGACGCTGACCTCGGCCACCTCCCCGGGAACGATCTGCCCCCGCTCGACCTCGACCACTGCATCCGGCGCCTCGGCGGCAACTATGACCGGACCGGCGTTCTCGGCACCCGGAAGGTCCTCTACGGTAACCAGAAACACGCACCTCTGCCCTGGCACGCTCTCCCTCAAAGATCGGGGAACGACCGTTAGGTTGAAGCCCGCCTCCTTGATCCCCTCCGGTGGCTGATATTGGATGTAGAGCGTGACTGCCGCCAGCGCTAGGACCAAGAGCAAACCCGGAATCCATCTCCTCTTCAATCCGAGAAATCACCTGCCATGAATGGAGGTACATCCGGTGAAATGATAGATAATTCTATGCTGAAACGAATGTGTCGAGCGCCTGCCTGATCTCCCCGGACCAGACCATCGCCCTGGAGGCCCAGGGATCGAGACCTATCTCGGCCACTACCGTCCCATCGGAGAAGGACCATGGCATCTCCTCTCCGGTCAGGGCATCCGTCAGCCGACCCGTATCGTCCGCAGGAAGATACCCGAATCTGATCCGTATCTGGCGTACCTGTGGGTTGTTGTTCACGAGGTAGACGATCGTCTTATCCTTGCCGGGCCTGTATGAGAAGACTACGTTTCCCAGATCCTCTCCGGAGACCGCAATCGGCCCGGGGAGACCCTTGGCAAATTCGTACAGCAAGTCCGAGAATTCCTGAGTACCATGCCGCGGAAGGTGCTCGGAATCGATGCGGCTAATGGAGGGAGACTCCATGTGTAGTCTCTCCCCTCCCTCGTTCATCAGAAGGGAATCGTCGCTGCAGAGTATCATTCCACCATCCTCCAGCCATTTCAGCAGATGTGGCACAGCATCCCCGTTCGTATACCTGAGGGACCTGAAGCCAATCAGGGCGTCATATACGTGGTCAAGGTCGCCTGTCTCTCCAAACAGTCTCATGCAGGCGGGGTTGGCGATCAGGCCGAGATTGGACAGGGCCGTGAACAGCCGATACGGCTCCCTTAGCCCTTTCTCCTCCCTTATCGCCGTGGGGTAGTTGTAGGGCAGCATTATCCTGCCGTAGCCCTCCGTCGTGCCCTCGCTGGCGGCGAAGAGGCGTTTGGCCTCTTCGAGGATCTCACGGGCCGTCTCGATTATCTCGGCCTCCCCCATCATCTTACCGGTCTCATCGGCGATGGCCGGAGGGAATGCCCAGGAGATGAAGCCTTTCGCCCCGCGTCCGATTCCGACGTAGAACTGCTCCAGTATCTGGGTCTTGGTGGGAATCTTGACCGGCTCCATGCTGATCTCTGAGTAGCTGGAGGATAGCTGGAACTGGGGGATGAGGGGCTTTGCCGTTTGGAGGGATATTGATCTGTAGGTCTCGATGTCAAAGGCGTAGCCGGGTATATTCCACACACCTCCCCCCTCCATCGGATACGAGTCCATCATCACTATATCGCACAGCTCGCAGATGCTCGGCCAATCTGGATACTGCATCGCCCACAGGGACCTGGGGTACTTGAGCACCATAGAGATCAGCGCATCGGGGATGTGGTCCCTGATGGTGTCCCTGATCTCCCGAATCCATGCCTTTAGCCCTCGTGTGAAGAAGACACCCATCTCATACCAAAGGCGGATGTCCTCCTCGCCCTCTGGCAGGGGTATGCCGGTGAAGGAGTCGTAGTCGGTGCCGTGAACCCGGTTGAAGTTCTCGACATCGGTGTAGATCTCGGGCAGGAAATCCCTTCCCCATGCCCGCCTGCATGACTCACAGTAGCAGAACCCCCGGTCAACCGTGTCGTTGTGAATCACGAAGAGCGGGCTTCCGCCCTCGCCAAGAACGGCGTCACCACCGTCGACCTCGAATCGAGCGAGGGACCCCTGGAATTCCGGGTTCTCGGCATACCTTGAGAGCAGCTGTTCGAGCCGCCCACGGGTGTATTGCAGTACCTTCTCGCTTCTGAAACACTCGTGATAGTAGACGGTGTGGTGGGGCGATCCGTCGGGCCTCCGTTTCAGCGCATCCCCGTTCTCCCACAGCCACTGGGCCGGGATATTGTAGCAGATCGAGGGTATAACGACCATGTCGTGGCACAGAGCCGATCTCAGGGCGGACCCGTATCCTCCTTCCATCTCGTCCTGGGTTTCTTGGTCGAAGGGGAGAGGTTCCATGCCCTCGGGAGCTTCCGGGGGGTACCACAGGGGTGCGTATGTGGCCCCGAGTTCCGGATCCCTGTAGATATCGAAGAGATACAGTGTATTGAATCCCATCTTGGCTATCTTGCCGACATCCTCCCTCACCTTGGACTCGAGATTCTCCGGTCTGCTGGTCTCGTCCATTCCCCGGAGCGAGTACATGGCCCCTATCACCCTGTTGGGTCCTCTTCTCCCGTCCATGACGTGGCCTCTCGCATCCTGAGCACCGCCAGTCCAGTTATATCTCTCGCCTCCCCGGGGACTTCTTGAGGCTGCAACGGGGCGATCGCGAAAGACGTAACAGATATCTATGGCGAAAGTGTCCTCTCGTCGGGGAGGAAATCCCTGGTGGACCTTGTCACTTGGTTCTATGTCGGCCTGCTGGCCTCGGTCGCACTGGGTTACTGGTCTGGCTTTTTGACCGGAAATATCCCTGGGCCGTGGAATTGTAGGTCCTGGGTGGGGGCTGAAGGTTTTGTGGGCAAATCCGGCATCTAGGCGATTTCCTTACTCCTGTGAAGCACTCAATACAGTCTCAATGATCCCCGCCGGGCTTTCCAGAAGAACCAGTCTGATTGTCTGCCGCCTCGCTCTTGAGGACCTTCGCAAGTTCGTTCATCGTCATGTCGATCCGCAAGACACCCTTGGTGCCCGTGATCTCAAGGGCACAGTCCTCGGTAAGGGCGATCTCCTCAGCTCCCCGATGTTTCCCTCGACCAAAACCCGCTCAGGACCATGGTTGGAGAGTGAGATCCCCTTGACATGCATCTTGGATGAGATCTCGACCGAGAACGTGTGCCCCAAACTTGTCACCGATCCTCGGCTTAGATCGGGCTGGACCCGATAGAAGGGTCCCGCAGCATCGATCCATAGAATTCGGTATTCAACCGGATGGCTAATGATCACTATTTCACCGAAAGGCAGATCTATCGGAAGACGCGGAAATCCGGGGTTTTCTTCTGATCATCTGGGTCGGGTAGGATCGTCCTCAGTCATGAAATGTATATAGGGGTGAAGATTGATACGATATGGATCCGAAATGGATTACACTCAGCCTCCGAATCTGACGGAATCCGAGATCGATTCATTCTTGGAGAAAGCACCGATAGCCAGGATATGCACCCTGAACAAGGACGGTACCATACATGCTGCCCCGGTTTGGTTCCGCTACAGACATGGAAAGATCGTTTTTGGCACGCCAACGAGAAGTCGCAAAGCCAGAAACCTCCGCCGTGACGACAGGATTACAGCACTCATCGATGTTGAGGGGCCGCCAACAAGGGGTGTTATAGTCTACGGTAGAGCGGAGATGAAGATGAGTGGCCTCGAGCAAGCGGTGTGGATATTCTCGAAGTACATGAAGCCGGAGAGGGCAGCAACCTACGCGAAGGGACTCCTGGGGATATCTAAGTGGGTTCAAGTCGATATCGTCCCCGATCACATGGGGTCCTTTGACTACGCCAAGGACAGGACATACTTCGATGCCGTTGATGGAGGGGAGGCCGAGGACACGTGAACGCGTTCTCTCAGGTACGGAGCAGTTTGAGGTACAGAACCCGACCGAGATAGGTCAGCTTGCCATTCCGGGCGAGACCCTTCTCCCCTAGCTCGGCGACACCCCCCTGTTCAGATTCCCCCTCTTCGGCGAGCTCTCTCAGGGCACTTGCCGGCTGCGGGCTCTTCAGGAGCCATTTCTGCCTGTCCTCTATGATATCAGACCTGTGTGTGGCTTCTTTCCAGCAGTGAGGGAAGAGGTCACCGCACCAGTGTCTGAACTTCTCGTCTGTTGATGTGAATCCGAGATAGTCGAATTTACCCTTCTCCTGAGGGAAGGCCAGGGCCGCAGCCTCCTTCTCGGACATGAAGAGGTATACCGGAATCCTTTCCATCAGTTTCTCCTGCAGCCGCCCTTCCTCTCTGGCCCGGGCACTCGATTCCAGAAAGCTCGGCCGATTCCACTCGTAGGGTTTCTCCTTTGCCGGTATGACTACGCTATAGGGCGCATCAAGGTTCCTGATGGCGACCCCTCTCTCAAGCGCGCCCTCAGTGTAACGAGCTTGGCTGACCAAGTACTGGTCAGTGATAGACCAGATGTATTCCTCAGCCTCTTGGATCATCCTATCGACGTTGTAGAAACCTATTATGACGTCCTCGGTTCTGGTACTCACTTCAAGTTTGCCCAGGCGAGAGAGGTAATCTTGGGGTAGGTGATCCAGGATGTGGTTCGCGAAGTAATCCCTATGTCGGTAGGTGAACTCCAGTGTTGGCAGTTGTTGGAGTACGATCCTACCGTAGTTGCTGAGGTGGTGGAGGCCGTCGACGTTCTTCTGGGTCAGGCCCATCTTCTCGAGACGAGATAGATGACGGCTTGTCTCCTAGGCCTTAAGGTCCAGCTCGTCGGAAAGCCTCGTTAGGATCATCGGGCCCCTCGACAGCTCCCGTAGGATTCTGAGGCGGTCTTGATGCGACAGTTCGAACAGAAGGGCGCAGATGTCAGTCATTCAGGATAGAGGCAGTGATCGACCCTCATAATGATTTCACTGACAATCCAACTTCAGGTCCCGCGTATCCGGTGTCGGAACATGGCCTAACCGCACGGATCCTCTAGTTCAGTGTGCATTTCAGGTGAGCAGACACCAAACAGCCAGACAGGAGATCTCTATCTGAAGATATGACCGACTTCCGGCCTTTGAACCGGCTATTCGGCCTTCAGCCTCAGCCTGGAGAAGGCAAGGACACCTGCGACGAAGAGCACGACCGTCTCGATGACCAGTGCTGTCAGGTTTGGGGTTACCTCCTCCAGCGTGGAACCGTACGTGAGCACCTCCAGCAGGGATAGCAGGCCCTGCCTCCACGGCAGAACTGCGATGATCCTCGTGAAGAGTCCCGGCGGGAAGCCGATGAAGACTCCTATTACAAAACTCATCGGAACGGCTATCAACGTGCCCAGGCTCGACGCCTGTTCCGTGCTCTTAGCGAAGGCCGCGATCAGCATTCCCAGGGATATGCATGCAACGCCAACGATACAGCCTATGCCGATAGCAAGCGCCAGGCTGGTTGTGCCGCCGACCCAGTTGTACCCCAGGGCCAAGGCTATACCGAACAGGATCAGCACCTGGATCCCCGCGAACAGCGTCCAGGAGATGAGGGAACCGAACAGCAGATCGAAGGAACTCATGAGAGAGATCTTCAGCCTGGAAAGCGTTCTATCCTCCACCTCCCTCGCCAGGGACTCCGCAACCGCGATGACGCCGAGAAGAAGCCCGAAGACTATGATCCCGGGCGCGAAGTAATCGAAGTTGGAAGATTCCTCTGTGCCGGCAATGCTCTGGGTGTACAATGTCACGAATTCCGGCGCCTCGGAAACGGGAGGGGTTCCCGGGATACCGGACATGGCCTGCTCTATGGCCGCGGACTCCACGTTCTCAAGATAGCTGTTGATGATACCGACCACCATGGATTGGACCGCCCCGAATGCCTGGTAGCTGGAGTCGCCCTGAATCAGCACCTGTGCGGTGGTCTCCCCCTCTTGAGGGAGCTGAATACCCATCTCCGGTGGGATCAGGCCCTCACCGATAGCGGACGTGAGAGCTATCCTGGTCGAGGTGTTGATCAGGGATCTCACCGCCCGGGAGAAGTCCTCTGGGATGGTGACCACGCAGACAACTTCCCGGTCCTTCAGGAGGGTCAGGGCTTCGTCGGCGGTGGCGTTCTTGATCGCGAACAGGTTGATCGAGCTGTTCTCGTAAGTGGCATCCTCCATGATGGTCTCCAGCTCCTGCCCGAGGTTCGAGTAGTCGCCTCCCGTTCCCGCTCCCAGATCATCGTTGATCACGATGATGTCGTATGGCCTGTTCCGGTCAAAACCGGCGCCCGTGAAGGCTATACCGAAGACCAGCATGAAAACGGCAGGGAAGAGGAGCTGCATTCCGAGGACGTTCCTGTTCCTGATTCTCTCCTTGAACGCCTTTGCCGCTATTGTGACGAACCTCATCGGATCACTCCCTGAGCTTCCTCCCGGTCAGCGCTATGAAGACGTCCTCCAGCGTATTTCTCCTGAGGGACACGTCCGACACCTTGGCCCCGATCGACTCGAGCGTCTGGAAGATCTCGGGAAGTCGTCTGGCGACGTCTAGGGCCCTAACTACAACCTTCCCCCTGAGCACGGTTGTCTCCTGGACGCCTTGAAGGTCGCCGAGGGCCTTCAGGGCGGTTTCATTGAGGGATTCATCGACAAGTGCGATATCCATCACATCCCCCGCCCCGATCTGGTTCTTGAGATTCTCCGGCGTGTCGAGCTTCAGGAGCTTCCCGTGGTCTATGATAGCCACCCGATCGCTCAGCTGGTCGGCTATCTCCATCATGTGTGTTGTCAGAATTATGGTCTTCCTCTCCTCCCTCTTGACCCTGTCTATCAATCCGGTCACCACCAGCCGGGATTGGGGGTCGAGGCCCGCAGTGGGCTCGTCGAGGACCATAATTTCCGGGTCATGAACCATTGCCATGGCCACGTTTAGCCTCCTCTTCATGCCCCCGGAGAGATTGCCGGCCAGTGTATCACTCTTTTCGGTCAGCTGGAGCTCCTCCAGCAGGTCCTCCGCGCGGTCCCGTCCATCCCCTCCGGGGACGTCATACATGCTGGCAACCAGGGTGAGGTTCTCCGTGCAGGTGAGCAGATTCCAGAGGACGATCTCCTGGGGACATACGCCGATCCGCTTCTTGGACTTTCCGCTGACCCTCTCTATCAGCTCCCCGTTCACCACCACCTTCCCCGAGGTGGGTTTCAGTAGACCCGTCATCATCCTGATGGATGTGGTCTTCCCGGCCCCGTTTGGGCCCAGGAAGCCGAATACCTCCCCCCTCCTGATCTGGAGATCGAGGCCATCCACGGCTCGCACATCTCCCGGAAAGACCTTGGTCAATCCCTCGGTCTGTATGGCGATATCATCATGTTCCGCAGAAGACATCCGTATCTCCCTATGTGGGCTAACGGGTGGGAGCTACTGCCTATTAAGTTTAGATGGTGCTTGGGAGGATTTCGGAATTGTGCCTGAGAAGTGTCTGTCCGCCTTCATGCCCGATAGACCTGAATCCCGTTAATGCACCGTTTGCGGGTCGAGACCGGATTCTGGCAAAGATTGAAAAAGGGGGTGATTGATTCCGCCCGTGCTGAAACCCGACGACGGGGACTCCCATACCGAAGGTGTCAAGACCCTGATGGGAGACCCACGGAAGGCTGTCCTCAAGCTTGCGATCCCCATGATCGTGGCCATGTCGGTCCAGACGATATACAACTTCGTTGATGCGCTCTGGGTTTCGGGCCTCGGGGCGGATGCGCTATCGGCCCTAGGTTTCTTCTTTCCGTTCCTGTTCATGGCCATGGCCTTGTCGAATGGCTTAGGTGTGGGGGCCAGCTCGGCGATTTCGAGAAGGATCGGGAGCAAGGACAAGGAGGGCGCGGACAACGTCGCGGTGCACACCATCGTGATCATGGTGATACTCGCCGCCGCCTTCTCGCTGCCGCTGTACGTTCTGTCGGAGGATATCTTCCGCCTCATAGGGGCGGGCCAGACCCTCGATATGGCCGTTTCATACGCCCGGGTCCTCTTCGCGGGGATCATCGTTCTCTTCTTTTCCAACGTCGCGAACGCGATCCTCAGGGGGGAGGGGGACGCGAAGAGGGCAATGTACGCGATGGTCCTCGGCGCAGGCCTGAATATCGTGCTGGATCCGATCTTCATCTACACGTTTGGACTCGGTGTGGCCGGGGCCGCAGCCGCAACTGTGCTCTCCATAGGGGTCACATCCCTACTGCTCGCTTACTGGCTCTTCCTGAAGGCGGACACCTACGTCTCCTTCTCATTCTCCAACTTCAGGTTCAGCGGCGTGATACTGAAGGATATCTTCAAGGTCGGGCTTCCGTCCTCGGTTCAGCAGTTCTCGATGTCCCTGACGACGCTGATACTGAACCTCATCCTTGTGAAAGTGGGGGGAACCGACGGGGTTGCCGTGTACTCCACTGGTTGGAGGGTCGTTACCATAGCCATCCTGCCGTTACTGGGAATCGCCACCGCGGTGGTCCCGGTCACCGGGGCCGCGTTTGGCGCGGCGATATACGAGAGGCTATCGCTGATTTATCACTATGCGATCAGGATCGGCCTGGTGATCGAAATCGGAATTGCGGTGGCAACCTTCCTCCTGGCTCCACAGATCGCAGCGCTCTTCACGCAGGCAGAGGGGGCCTCTCGAATTGCGCCCGACCTGATCACCTTCCTGAGGATAGCTTGCCTCTTCTACCCTGGGGCTGCTTTCGGGATAATGTCATCGGCGACCTTCCAGGGAACCGGCAAGGGGACGTACTCGCTTGCCGCCACCCTTATACGCACCGTGTTCCTTACTGCGCCACTTGCCTACGTCTTGGCGGTCCACTTGGACTTCGGCCTGACCGGTGTGTGGTGGAGTTTCGTCACCGCGAATACCGTGGGGGGCGTGATCTCCTTCACCTGGGTGGAGCTCCACATCAGACACCTTAGGTCCTCAGGCCATGGTCCCGAGGGCCCGTCCGTTCCTCTTGACTCTCCCGGATCCGGGAAGATGCATGCTTCTCCCGATGACGGGGAGTGATAAGCTCTCTTCATCTTGGGAGGCAATCGGCCCTCAAGTCCACTGGGTACGGAAGCGTTAGCCATGATTCTCAGTGCCTATCCCCTGACCGTATCTCTTCCCGATCCAGAGAGACGCAGGGAATCGAGAGGCCAAGATGGCTGCCCCTAATGCCATGATGATCCCATGATCAGTATCATGTTTCTGGCTACACTTCCATTTCAGCAGGTAGCCGAGAATTCACCGATATCGAGTTCCTTCAAGGCTCCCCACGGGGACCAGTTCTTGGCCACCCTCCCGGAGGCGAGAATACCTTCGTCGGTTCTTTTTCGTCCCACGTTTGCCAACGGGTTAGGATAACCTCAAGGTTCACTCCTCGTTCCAGGACCTATTCCCTCTGCCCCTCCCGTTCTCACCTTTAACGGCAAGGCGCCGGTGAACTTGCAGCGCCAGAAGGTTAAGGACAGATTGAGAGCGGCGGCAGCGGCCATCAGGGTGAACAGAAGACCCGTTTCCAGGGAGGAAATCGGCTCCCCCAGTGCGAGCAGGTAGATGCCAATTATGGCAAAGACCGGCCAGGCGGAGAATATGGCGGATTTCAGGAGTATCAGTAGCGGGTGGAAGCGTGACCCGAAGGTCTCCTGTGTTATCACCGTTGGGTTATCCGGTAGCATGTCGGCCAGGGAGTCGGAGACGATCAGGCAGGATGTGAGGGCAACGGCGAAGGCCGAGAGAAGCTGCATCAGGGTTAGGTAGCTTCCGAAACCTCCCATGAACGACACGAGGAGAATAGCGGGGACTCCATACAGAGGGAAGAGGGAGAAGGCCGAGAGCGCCTTCTGAAAGGCATATTCCTTCCTTGAAACCGGAAGCGCGGACATGATCCAAGCGGATTCCCCCTCTTGAATATAGAGATAGCTGATTCCCCAGCCGCTAGCAATCGCTGTGGCGAGGTAGACTATCCCGGCCGGGATAGCCGAGACGGCCTCTCCTTGGATGATTCCAAAGAGGTTCATGAACAGTATCATGAGGGGAAAGACGAGTAAGCCCAGGAAGCGCTGGCCGCTTCTGAAAGAGAGGGTCAGGTCCTTGCGGATCATCGACCTGAGCTTCCCACCGATCCTCAGCTTGGAAGGCTCGGCCCTCGCAGAGACCGCGAATCGAGGCTGGACGATTCTGCTCCAGGTGATCCTGCCCGCGACGCTGTACAAGGCGGAGAATAGCAGGCTGTAGAGGGCGAAGGAGAGCAGGTAGATCATCGAGAAGTCCGCAATGGATCTCGATGCGCCGAACGGGTAGACGAACCAGAGGGATTCGCTTATGCTGGTGAGCGGCTCCAGCAGCGGGTTCAGGAATCCCTGGTACTGGATAATCAAGAACCACAGCACGAAGAGGGAAAAGGCGCCAGCGATCTTCAGGGTCTGAAAGAAGTTTCCCAGCGCTGAACGTCTCGATGGTCCGTAGGTGAAGAGGTTGGTGACAAGAAGTCCGATGGAGTGCCCGAAGAGAACCGTCAGCATTCCCCAGAGAAATGAGACCGGGATGGAGAGGTATTGCCCCGTGCTCAAGCTGTATATTCCGGCAGCGGGTAGTGGGATGACCAGGAGAGCCACACCGCCGGAGAGTAGCCACGACAGGGAAACAAGTAGATACACCCTCTCTATCGGCAGAGGAAGCAGAGGCTCGTGGAGGTCCAGATCCCTGAACGTGGATAGCGAGTTCAGGGTCATCATGATTGAAAGGAACAACTGGGCGAGCAATAGCAGGGCGAAGACGCCAACGGACGTCCCTGCCACTATCGTCCCGCCAAGAAAGAAGGAGATCATGAGGTAGAAGGGCAGGATCGAGAGGTTGGTGAACCAGAGGGTGCGATTCGTGATCTTCCTCCGACCGGCTGATCCCCTCTTCTGTTTTCGGCCCTGGTATATTCTCTCCTTCGCTATGGTGGAGGCGATTGTGAAGCCGCTTTGGAGATCCATCCTATCACAGCGTTTCCTCGAGAGCCTTGACGATTTGCCCAAGGTCCTCCTCTTCTGTGACCTTGAAGAACACGTCCTCGAGCGACTGGGACTTCAGAATCTCCCTCAGCTCGCCCACGCTCCCGACTGCCTCGACCCTCCCCTTCCTCATTATCGCCACCCGGAAGCACAGCTTCTCGGCGACTTCGAGCACATGGGTGGAGTAGACCACGGTGCCGCCTCTGTCAGCGAACGAGTTCAGGAACTCCTTCAACACCCTTACGGATTTCGGGTCGAGTCCGTTCATACACTCGTCCAGCACGAGGACCTGGGGGTTGTGAATCAACACCGCTATGATGGACACCTTCTGCCTCATGCCGAAGGACAATGACCCTATGTCCCGATCCATATCATCCCTGATTTCGAAAGCGTCCACGAATCTCTCCACGCGTTCCAGGGAATCGGGGGAAACAGCCCTGACCGAAGCCACGAACTCGAAGAACTCTTTGGGTGAAAGGGACTCGTAGAGGTTTGGGGACTCTGGGACATAGCCCACTATCCTCTTGACTCCGATCGTGTCCTTCGAGGGGTCCAGGCCATTGAGAGTCACGACTCCCTCAGTTGGCTCGGTCATCCCGACGATGGTCTTCATCAGGGTGGACTTGCCGGAGCCGTTGGGTCCTAGGAGGCCGAATATCTCCCCCTCCCCGATCTCCAGGTCGACGCCGCGAAGGGCTTCGCTGCCGTCATAGTCCTTGCTCAGCTCGCTGACGGTGATCATTCACGCCACGCCCATGGTTCTCTACTTCCCGCCCTTAAAGAGGTGTACAAAGAGTAATGGTTTCATCTCTGGATTGTCAGGTAATTCTAAACAGCTATTTCACAAAGATGGTAGGTGAATTGGGGCCAGTCTTCCGACGGCGATGGATGGCAGGGGATCCACAGTCGCTTTTCTGGGAACGCTCCTCGTTCCAGGATGGAGGCATTGTTAGTGCTCGGCGATTGTCCTCACAGAGGCCCAGAGATCTTTATAGTGAGGACCCAGATTCCCACCAGGTATGAAGATGTCTGAGACTATAATAGAGGAGTGGTCAGACGTGCAGGTCCCGGACCCGCCCGAGCTGGAACGGGTAGAGCTTGATCCGAAGGAGACGGCCCTGCTGGTTCTGGATGTACAGAACCGAAACTGCAACGAAGAGAGGAGGCCTCGGTGCGTAGCCACCTTGCCCCGGATTCGGAAGCTACTCGAGACGGCAAGGTCCAGCAACGTGCAGGTTGTGTACTCCCTCACGAGGGGGGCAGACAGGTCCGATGTCCGGGAGGAGGTGGCCCCGATGGATGGAGAGGAAATTGTCTCCTCGAGCGTCGACAAGTTCCAAGGAACGGATCTCGAGGGTATTCTGGCTGCAGGGGATATCAAGACCGTCATGGTCGTGGGAACATCCGCCCATGGTGCTGTCCTTCACACCGCCACCGGTGCTGCCCTCAGGGATCTGCGGGTGGTTGTCCCCGTCGACTGTATTTCATCGAGCGACAGGTACCCCGAGCAGTACACCGTCTGGCATCTGGCCAACGCCCCCGGCAGCCGTAGGCACGTGCTGCTCTCCCGGTCCGATCTGATACACATGTGAGGAGCCCCATGGCACGTTCTGGGTGGTCAACCAGACATCGCCACCCGGGACTTCGTCGCATAGGGTAGGCTGATGGAGAGCTCATGTGCATCTCCCATGCGCAGGCTATTGGCATATGCAGGCGTCAATGATACAGGCCGGTAAGTCACGCAGAACAGACAAAGGATGTTTCTTCTCAGCGTTCCCGAGGTTATCCTTACATCTATGCCTCAATTAGCGGGTCCAGATCGAGCTGGTTCTCTTCCCAGTAACTGGTGACATGAAGGAGGTCCGAGAAGAATGTGTGTTGGTGTTCCTTCCTGAACTTCACGAGCTTGCTCAGGGCTTCTTTGGCTTCCTCGAGCCGATCAGCCGGCACCTCCTCCTTTCCGTCGAACGCCGCCGCCAGCCTCACCGCCAGTTTGGCATGATCGAGACCTATCTTGATGAAACGCACGCGTTCTGCGAACTCCCCCTCCGAATGGTCGTGCGTTTTCATCAGGGCCTCTTCCAGAAGCTTCTCCGCGGGTTCGAAGCAATCCTCCGGGAAGGCCAGATGGGCGCGGCGTACGTAGCTGCTGTAGCGCCAGCCCACGTTCCAGTACAGCTCGATGAACCGCATCATGTTATCGAAGGCGTAACTCTCCCAGTAATCGAAGTAGCGCTCCATAACTTCCGCGGCGGGCCCAAATGCGGAGAAGTACTCCTTGCGTATCTCCTCGACTTCGAGGTGGGGTTTGCTCATCAGGCGCAGATGGATGTAGAGCCTCAGGCCCTGGGTCGCCCACTGTCCGGTGAGCGAGTCGAATCGGGCGCCCTCCATCCCGTTCCGGAATGCGAATTTGAAGAACTCGCCGGACTGCCGGGTCTCGAAGTGGGGCATCACGTACCCGTCGTGAAGATAATTGGGACGGTATCCCATGCGAATTCCGGTCCCTTTCCAGCCCAGCCACTGTTCCTTGATCCACTCGAACGCGTCGTCCGGCATGGGGAACCATCTCAGGTGCGGGTCCTGCCACTGCACGAACTCGGCGTAGATATTCCTGCTAAGCCTGATACCGGTAACCGGAGCCGGAAACTCGTTCTCGTATATGAACGAACCCGATACCAAGGCATGGGGGTCGCGCTTCGCTGCCTTCCGCTGTATGGCCCTCCAGAACCGCGCGTAGCGGTCGGAGGTAACACCCGCGAAGAGCTCCTGCGCCCTGGGCTCCGTTCGATAGACGCGTTCGGCGAACCAGGGTGGTTCCTCGGGCTGGGGGCCGTCCCAAGCCCGGCAATCATCGCAGTTGCACCTTCCCGGCCTGTCGACCGGCCCCAGCAAGAGGACACTTTCCCCGTCCCACTGATCGACGATATAATCCTGCAGCTCCTCGTTGGTGACGCACATCGGGACGTCCGGGAATTCCTCGTCGGCATGGCCCCTCGTCCCGTCGCGCCTCAGAGCGAACCACTCCGGGTGCTCGCGGCCGAAGCGCTGCCACCATCCCCTGAAGGCGTGCCCGGCGGGAGGCTTGACATCGCTACCCCCGATCCGGTGCCTCCGCAGCAGAACCTGCAACGCCTCCCCATAACGTTTCGCGCCTTCCTGGCTGAAACCGAGGCTCACGTCCTCAGGGCTGAGCTCCCTTCCATCGCGAACCACAGCCCGGATACGGGACCAGGCAAACAGGCGGAAGGTGAGCGCTGGCTGCTGGATCTCGGAAACCGGACCCAGCTCGACGCTATCGGCCTCGGGAACAAATGTACCCAGTTCCCCCGGCCAGAGCCAGCGTACCCCCAGGTAGCGCTCGAGGAACTCGTAGACGCCGAAGAGGGTGCCCACATCGGGGTTGTCATGCCGGAGGGGATCACGATCGCCGTCCCGCCCCAGGATGAAGAGGTCGTTCCCCACGGAGCGCATAACGTACGCCTCCCTTGGCAGACGTTCCGGGTCGATACCCACCTGCCTTGCCGCCTCGGTTTCCCCTATGTAGATCCGGGTGTGAAATCTCTCCGGGACGTGGGTCTCTGTCAGCACCTCCAGCTCCACTCCCGATGCTTTCCTCGTGTGCCAGGCAAGTTCCTGCGCCGCGTATTGAGCCGTCTTGGAGGGCTCATCCGCCGTCAGTATCACCGCGCAGGCTTCGCCATCCCGCACCAGAACCACACCGCTATCACCGGTCTTCAAACCAACCACCAGGCGGGAAATGAAGGTGCTTCATAAAAAACTTAGTCATAGCGATTGAGCTGGATCATGACCATCTTGGTTTCATCTGATTATGCACGGAACCTGTCCCCCGGTTTGCGTACGGACTGGATGACTGCAGAAGCAGATGCAGAGGGTGCATGGACTGAGTATGTTGCTGGCGAGCATTCGATCGTTGAGCCCGGCCTAAGGGGCCGTTCTCCCTCTGGAGTCGCCGAGCTCTGCTAGGATCTTCGCAACTGCGCTCTTGAGCAATGGGACATCACGTTCTACCATTATCCAAACTTCGTTTAGATCCACGTCGAAGTAGGCATGGATGAGTCTATCCCTCGTTCCCGCAATCTCTGACCAGGGGATCTCAGGATGAGTCTGTCTGGTTTCCTTTGAGATCCGCTTGGTTGCCTCTCCGATTATCTCGAGGTTCCTGACAACCGCATCCTGAGTCATGGAATCATTCAGGAATTCATCATGATTCGAATCCGATAGGTAATCCTCGATCTTCGAAATTGCGTCCAGTATGTGCTCAAGGTAGGGATTGTCCGTCTTCATTCGATATTCACGGCCTCTCTTTCGATGGATTCCCGCATGTGGGGGCTTAGAGCCTCGCGTGAGACGAGATCCACCTTCACATTGAGAAGTTTGGAGAGTTCCATCTCCATCCCGACGTGGTCCAGGAGACTGGTCCCACGGGGAAGGCTGACTAGGAGGTCGAGGTCGCTCTCAGGCCTGTTTTCTCCCCGTGCCCGGGAGCCGAATACTGCTATGTCGCTCACGCCCCTTTTTCTGAGGTAGCTAACCGCTTCCCCCAATACGTGGGAGGTGGAGGGTTTTCTTACCTCATCTATGAGCCTTCTGACCACGTCATCGTAGGTTTCCCTAGGGTATTGTTTAAGTCCGTCCAGCTTCCTCTTGGTTTCGCGGGTGAGTTTGACTGTGGTACTCATCTCACTTTGGTATACCACGGTATACCTATAAAGCTTTTGCAGACCGGCAACCAGGGATCGTAGAGCGAAGCCGCCGGGGATCCGAGTCCAAGCACCTCACCGGTGCACAGAGCTATTCGACGCTCTACCCGTGGTCCGTGCCTAGGTCTACGGAACTCCGATCGAGAAGATCCTGTTCTCGGCCTCAACGCTGAATGGTTTTGTGTAGTGGTAGATCCAGCACCCCTCTCCCCCCTTCCCGGGGACCCTGGCGGGCTGTTCAACGATGAAGTCGGCTGAGGAGGGCGAGTTGAAGGCGACGAAGGCCAGAGACAGGCAGGCGATTCTCGGGTCGTGACGTTTCGACAGGTCAGGATAACACACCGGCCCCGTGTCGACCTGGTACATCTCTCTATCAGGGTCAAGGTTCATGGTCTTCACCGGGCACTCGATAACGGCCTCCATATCTGTACCCGGGTCCCTTATGCAGGTCTGGCTGACTATCGGGAGTCCCTCCATCGTGGCATCATAGATGTCCTTCCAGGTATCGAGCTCCCTGAAATCTCTCGGTTCAGCTAACCTGTAGATGGGCGGGCCCCAGTAATCATCGACCCCGGCAATCTCCCTGTACCTGTTGCTCAGGCCAGCGGGCCGCCGGAAAACGATAAGCTCATCGCCACCGAACACGGGGAGGAAATCATAGTTGTCCTCCAGGAAGAGATTCTCGGGGGCGAAGGTGTGCTCGCTCTTGCACGATGCACACTGGAGGAAATCCGTGTATCCTTCTCGGTCAAAGAGCCGAGTCCGGCTTTCGACCCAGAAGCGTACCGAGTTGTGGGTGGCCGTATGGCATATGAAGGACTGGGAGTAATCCAGGGGTGTCGTTTCCGTCGATTGCAGATCTCCGACCTCCCTCGGGACGATATCCTCATGTACATAAAAAGGGGACCTATTCCCCGATCGGAGGGTCGAAGCTGTGGAAGTTCGTTCTCCTTTGCTATCCGCACTAAGACAAGGAAGACCTATTAATCTCAACTGCTTCAGATGGGTTGCATGAAGAGGATCCAAGCTCTAGTCTTGATCTTTTCGACGATCCTAGCTTTGACATGCGTGTCGGGATCGTTTGAGATGGACCACTTCAGGGCCATCTACGATGGACCCTGGAACTGCTCGTTCCTGGCGGAGATGGGTTTTGATGCGCTATACAGGCCACTGAGATGGAGAGTCACGGTTGATGAGATACTGCCGATGTTGACGCAGGAGGGCCTCGAGGCAGCGGCAAACAACCTGACCTATATCTGCGGCCTCATGTACTGTGCCATGGATCCGGTCTTCAACTACTCCCGAGCCGTGAATGCCGAAGGGTTCATTGAAACTCGCACACCATCACCTGTCGACGAGTTCTACTGGACCAAGCTAGTGGACGAACCTGGCGCTGCTGTAGCAAACCTTTCGCTTCACTGCCCTATCGCAGCGATCGTTTGGGATATTGAACTCTATGGAAGGCAACAGTTCGACTACTGTGACTACACCTTCGACGAAGCGGCCATTCGGCGATTCGCAGATGAGACAAACACGATTATCCCGGAGCTTTCCAGGTCGAAGAGGCATGACTGGTTTTCGTCAAATGGCCGACTTGAGGAGTTTCAGAGGTGGCAGGAGGAGACGGTGTATCGTCAAGCCAAGGCCACGGAGGAGATGATCCACGCCATCAATCCAAATCTGTCGCTGGGAACACTAGGTCCAAGTCACTGCTGGTGGTATCCGTGCATCCTTAAGGGGTTCTCGACCGAGACCCAGCCTGTCACTGCTTGGACCGAGAGGACCTATGACGGATACGAAGCGGGCGAGGTGGAGTGGAATCAGGTGGCCTTCGCGGAGCTGGGCGTTAACGGGAGGGTGATGCCCGGGCTCTGGCCCCACAAGCTGGATCCCTTCACATTTCTCATGGACATGGACTTCGCAACTAGGTACCAGTTCACGGCGACGTATTTCGATGCCGAAACCAATGCCTCCCGGGCGAAATACAACGCCCAGTTCACTTCAGCACCCGATGGATTTCAGACAACCTACAACGGGAGTTTTTGGCTATATCCCGGCGGGCTCGGGTCGACAAGGCACCCGTGGCTCGGTTCGGAGGAGGACTACATCATGGCATTGAGGCTCCTTGAAAACGAGGTCTACTTCAACCGGGCAATCCCTCATCCACTCCCTATCTTCTATATCTACCCGGGGATAGAGGTCAGAGCCTACCTGGGCCCGGAGGGTGTGACCGCATTCCTGAATCCAGAGGAGAAGATGATTTCCGAGGAGTTTCTTCCCCCTAAGATCGGGTTGTCGTTCTCGGATGTTGAACTGGCGCCGTGCGTGGAAGAGCTCACCTATGTGGATACGAGCATGAACACGAAGCACGTGACTGGCTCGGTGATACCACTGGATGATCTCCCGTGTATGGTCTTGGGACTTGGCAGCGGGGACCTAGATGCGACCCGGATCTGGGCCAGGATCCACGAACTTGAGGATCTGATTGCCACATGCGATGACCTCGGTCTCTTTCAGCTTCCGCAGACACGTGAGGCCTGGGAGCTTTCACTGGAGGATTTCAGAGATGGCAGATATGAGAGTGCCAAAGAGAGCGCGATCAACGCGCTGGAGCAGGGATATGAACTCGTGATGAAGGGGGTCTGGCCCTTCGTGGAGGCGGGATTCGCTGATCCAAGGAATAGTCCCGTCCCCATGGCGATCCTGCACAGAGTCAATTGGGCCAACAGATTGCTGGAGGAGGGGGAGAAGATGGAGGGGAGGATGTACCTCCTCAGGGCAATCAAGGACTGGAGCGAGATCGCCGAACGTCCCTCTATGACCTTGGCCTCAATCTGTGCCTCCTTCGCGACTGTTTCAGTGTTCCGTAGGTCAAGGTTAAGGAACGATTCATAGGAAACGGTTGCGGCAACCTCTTCCCGTTCGGGTAGTTGTAGAAGTGGCTGGCAGTACCTGAAGGCTCGCGACAATAGCCGCTAGAGCGAGGGCAGCTCCCGACAAAGATGGGTTCTCTCCCACAGTCTGTATCGTCGTCTCCCCCATGATCAACTCCCCTTCCTGGACGGTGACGGAAGTTGTGTGTTCTGTGTCAAGTGAGATGGAGTTCTCGAGAGTCTTGGCATCAACGACCTGCCCATGCAGTATTAGGGCGCACTCCATGCGGTACGGTTCCAGCAACTCCTCCATGTAGCTCCCGTCGACGACTACTTCGAAGTCCTTGAGGTCTGAGGGCAGCAGGATCGTCTTGGTTCCGTTTCTGTAGTCTATATAGAAGCTATCGGGTATGCCCAGTTCGATCTGATTCATGTTGTGATCTATGATGGAGGGGTTGTATCCGACGTGCCGACCTCGAGAGTAGACGTGGAGGTAGAGTTCATGGCCGGGATGGAGCAGGGTTAGCGCATGCACGTTAGCGGGCAGTGACTTGGCGAAATCGTCTAGGAAGGCTCGCCAGGCCGTGTCGTTTGCGAAGGCCGTCTCGTCGTAGTGTTTGAGATAGGACCTATAGATGGTGGAGGGCATCACCCCCGGGCCGTTGCTGTAGTCATAGCCCTTTCGCCATATCAGGGCCGTAAGGCCGTTGTATCCTGAGGGCTTGCGGTGCCCGGTTCCGTTGAACCATACCTCGACGTTAGCCACCAACGCCGATTGAAGGGCGGCTATGGTCTCCATCGCTGCTTGCCTGATTTCCTTGTCTGCGATGCCGGGTTCGTCGAGGATGTTCTGGGCGAAGTCCATTACGTCCGTGTACGGCTCACCGTCGGCTTCCCAGGATCTGTACACCACCTGAGACATGGTCCGATTGAAGGACGCATCATGGCTTTCGTACTTTGAGTGTATGGCCTTGGCCAGCCCGTCCATTGTCGAGGCTACATCGACGAGTTTGGAGGAATCGATGCCCGATAGGGTAACATTCGACGTGTAATACGATCCGGGGGACCCGTCGTATCTGGCTTCAAAGGGCTTCACTATGGCCTTCACGTACTCGAGCACCGATATCTCGGGGGTTTGGGTGACGTTGGTCAGGAATTTTTCGAATGCGTGTCCATGGCCGGGGACGGTGCACTCGGAACATGTGAAGTACTTCGCCACATCCCTGAGGTGGTAGAGGACCTCTGTCTGGGCCATCAGGCAGGCATTGAAGCTGATGATGTCCGGCTTGTAATCCTTAAGGGCAGCCTTCATGGGACTGTACTTCATCGGCCTGTCACCCTGGTGGAAGTCCCACCCTATCCCCCTTATCCCGCCTCCGTGGTCAGAGATGATCAGGTGGGTGTGCTCGCTAGGTATTCTGCTCACCGACTCCCGGACGAATCTCTCAAGCACGGCTTCTGAGCTTAGGTTTGATGGGCCCCAGTCTGCGCCGATCTGGCTCAGGTTGCCATTCACCACCTGATAGAGCTGTGCGTTATTTGCCGGGAATGTCCGCACCCCGAGTACCTTGACATCGACAGGATGTGCGATCCAGGTTCTCCGAAGATCCATCAACACCATCATACCTACCTTTGGGCTGCCTGTGCTCTCGGAGACCCTGCATATCTCATGGATGTTATACATCAGAGACCTTTCGACGTCGGGGTTGGTATCCGCGCACATATAGAGCATCACCAGCCAATCTGGCTTGAGGAGGTGCAGAACGATCTCCGAACTGGTTTGCACGGTTCCGTTTGTTGCCCTGATGGTCAGCTTGTGCTCGCTGGGGAGTGCCAGTCCCCCCGCCCTTGAGTAATCGAACTCCACCGAAAGTTGCGACAAGTTGCTCCCGTCCCGACAACTGGCCGGGTTGATACTCCTCGGGTGGAGACTCAGATTGAGATAGGCGGGGGTCGGACCGATGACCTCCAGCAAAATCGGTTGATTGGGTGTCATACCGATATAGGAGAGGTTTATCGCCGTGCCATTTGGCTCGGTTGGATAGACGTCCATGGTCTCGTTCAGGTCCAGCTTGAGCCTGATGGGCTGCATCTGGGCCTTGAAACGGTGGGGGAACTTCCCGTAGGGTGAGCGGCTGAGGTAGACATCGCCCATATAGGCCTCGACGGACACGTTCATGTATAGCGACTTCCCTCCATCCGGCCCCTCGCCGTACTGTTCGATGAGGGCTGCGAAGGCCATCAGAAGGTCCTCATCCGGGTAGAGCTGTGAGAGCAGCCAATCGTCTCCTCGATCTCGGGGATTTGCTTCGGTGGTAATAGTCTGTAGCTGTTCCCAGTTGTCCTCGGATTCCAGGTAACCGAAGGTCCACTTGACCATGTCGACCCTCTTGGAGTTGTCTTCATCGCCGTGCTGGTCGGTTCCCGACGCGTTGAAGGGCTCCGCCTGGCTAAGCAGCATCCCGTCCTCAGCGATGATAACGGTCCTGGGTCCGGCAACACCCGCGTATATGGCGTAACTCTCACAATCACATCCCCCGTGGTACGAGCCGTAGCCGTCCTGCCGGTATGTGAAGTTGCCGGCGTGGTACCCCTCCATCAGACACGCCTCCGGACAGGCATCGCTGTAACACTCCCCGTACAGCCTCGACAGGAACTCCTCGTTGCAGTCGGTTCGGCAGTGCTGACGAAGCTCCTCCCTCCCGCTCGCATCGAGCTCCTCGTAAAGGTCAATACACTGCTCGAGACACCCGTGATAGCTCTCAACAAGCGGGACCACACACTCGATGTAGCCGGGAACCTCGCAGAACTCCAGGTTCCTCGGGTGCCCCCGGAAGTTGCCAAACGGGGTATATACGGCACACGGGTCCGGGAAACAGGACATCGCCAGCTCGCAGTGATACGAGATGTTTGCGGCCATCTTGCGGATCTCCTCGCACCTGTCCTCACACGGCTGTTGAAGCGCCTGGCAATCCTCCTCCCCAGAGGCAAGGCAGCCGCAGCAAACGATAGGGTTATCGGTGTGGAGGGTTCCATTCACCGCCCTGTTCAGGCAATCCCGAATGGTGAGTTCGTCGGTGAAGCCAGAGTGAGACACGCCCGTATAGCCGGTATCGCTTCCAGCGTTGAAGATGAATATGGTCGGATAGGAGGAGACCCCGAGCTCGTCAGCAAACTCAGGGTCCTCCCCCGCGTCAACCCTCAGGAAAGCAACAAGCGGTCCGTAATCCGCCTCAACACGATCGATGACTGCCCCCTGATCGACGCAGTAAGGACACCGATCCCGGTAGACATACACGAGTATCGGTCTGCCTCCTTCTAGGAGCGAGCCGATCTCCGGGATATCGCCTAGGACGACGCCCGAAAAGACCAAAGTTCCCACGGTAAGGGCAGTCGCCAGCAAGGTGAACTCTTCCCTGATAGCCGCAGACATAGTAGATCCTCCCTTCGACAAGGGCTATTCATTCAAAAAGTTTGCTTAGACAGGGAACAAGAGAGGGTTCGCCAATGGAGTCGTCTGAGGGGGCTTCTGCCCATCGATCGTGCAGTGATCAGTGTCAGATCGAGTGACTATCGCCCTAGTGTCACGGCCGCAAGAGGCAGAAAAGTGGGAATGCCACGTTACTGGAGGAGGAATGCTGAGAGGCACAGGGCAGCTGGCGTGAGGGGTACTATATCTATGAGATCTGCATGCCTCACCTTGAAAGGGTCATCCATCTAGCGAAGCACTACGACGAGCTGGTTGCCATGTTCTCGGAAGCCGATCAGACGATCGCTGCCTTGGAACAGGCGGGAAGGCGCGGGGAGGCCACTATGTCAAGGGCCGACTACGACAGGGCCGAAGCGGCCTGGGTTGAATACGAATGCGATCAGAGGTACACGAATCTTCGCAAGATCCTGGCGAGGGTCCCTGAGATGGCCCTAGTCGCTATTCTCATCTTCTTGGCAATGACGTTGTGGCCCAGACTCGGGTAGATGGATATTGTGTTGCTTGGGAATCGAGAAAGTGGGAATGCCCTAGTGGCAGGTATCAATGGTCCTGCCGGTGCTGGAGATCTATCGCTCAGGATAGTACCAGTCGAAGAACTCCCTGTGGCTACCGGCGAAGTCGGCCCAGGTTGCGAAGCCCCAGGTCCTCTGGTTTCCGGTGGCATAGTACACCCTAACGTGGGGCCGGCGAAATCGATCACGGTATTCCACGAGGTCGATGTCGCTGGTGTTTATGCCCTCCACGCCCTGAGGCGCGAGTACCGGGTTCCTCGGGCTCTGTTCCCAGTGGACCAGATCGGCGGAGCGGGCGAGGAAGGTCTCGAACCACCACCGGGGCTTGCGGTGCTCCGTGTATAGCATGTGGAAGGTGCCGTCGGTGTACCTTATTGCGGGGCATGCCGTGTAGCGGTCGGTTCCGTAGACCGCGTCAGGGATCCTCTCCCAGGTGACGAGGTCGCGGGACTCGGCGAAGTAGATCGTGAATGGCGGGTAGTTGGCGTCCCGGACCTCGTAAGCCATGACGTAGCGCCCATCGGCCTTGCACACGGACTCGTTGAACAGCTCCTCCCCCGGTCGGGCCACCAGGGCGGTGCGGGATTCCCAAGAGACCAGATCGGTGGTCTGGAAGCAGTCTATGCGCTGGGCGCCGCCGCTGTCGTTCGGTATGGCGAAGGCGTAGAAGGTGTCCCCGTCGACGAATGCGCTGCCGAGCCCGTATCCCGGTGCAAAGGTCGAGAGAACGTCCCCCGTAGCCACATCCTCTACCCACAGGCAGCGGTTGTCGTAGGGATTCGCCTCGGATGACTCGTGGGCGCTGCCGAGAAGGAGCATACGGTCCTGAAAGACCACGGGCGTCATCTCGCCGAACTCATCGGAGGAGATGCCGCTTCTGGACAGCTTGGGATTTGTGCGAAAGGCTATGCCCTGCATACCGTTGTCGGAATAGTGGACTTTGGGCCCCATGCCAGCGGCGGTATTCGACACGATCTCTTATATCTCGCGCTCCTGGCCCATAGGCGGTAATCGCACGAGATGAAGGAATGCCGCAGGAGCGATGAGGAACGTGATGCGGGTTGCGGGATACTTTGCCTGAAACCGAAGGGCTACTGCCAGAGGGACGCGATCGATTCGTAGTACCCCTCTTCGAGCGATATATTTGCCCTTTTCAGACCGAGCCGGTATCGCTCGGCCCCTTTGGACCTAGAGGAGCAGGGCGACGAAAAGAGGGTTTTCATTGTTGATTTTCACCGCTCGTTCGGATATCGGGTCATCGCAGTTATATTGGCGGGTCAAGGTACAGGTCCAGGACGGTGTATCGGGAGCGAAAGCTGACAATGTTCCTGAGCATCCAGGAGAGTTCGAGAGAAGCTTGCGAAACTGTGGTCTCGGGAGGTGAAGGGATGGACTTGGATCTCCAACCCGTGCTTCTGGGCGACCGCTCGAGGAGGGATAACTGACGGAGTACCGAAGGCTGGGACGAACGGAGCTGGAGGTATCGGTCCTCGGTTTCGGGGCCATGAGACTTGACAGCGTGTCGGAAGATGAGGCCGTGGCTGCGGTCCGTCTCGCGGTCGAGTCGGGGGTCAATGTCATCCACACCTCCCCGACCTACGGCGAAAGCTGCAGGAGGGTCGCCAACGGGATAGAGGGCCTGAGGGACCGCGTGATCCTGAATGTGAAGATCTTCGGATCATCGGCGGAGATGGCCGGGGAACAGCTGGAGTCCAGCCTGGAGATGCTCGACACCGATACTATCGATATCGCCCAGTTCAGGATCACCGAGGATCTATTCGATGGGGGGATATCGAAGGAGGGCGGCTTCGGGGTCCTGGAGGAGGCGAAGGAGGCGGGATCGGTCGGCCATATCGGGATAACTGACCACGACCCCGCATTCCTAGCCAGGGCGATAGACTTGGTGCCGGTATCAAATGTCCTCTGCCCTCTCAGCTACGTCTACACAGACCCTGTCCAGGAGCTGATCCCGACCGCGGCTGAGAGGGATATCGGGTTCTCGGCCATGAAGGTTCTAGGTAGGGGCGTGTTGAAGGACGTTCCCGCTGCTATCGGGTTCGTCCTGGGCAAGGGAGCTGCGAACGCAATCATCGGGATGTCCACCACCAGGGAGGTCGAAGCGAGCCTGAATGCGCTGGATCGGCTTCCGTCCCTTTCCCCCGAACTTGAGGGCAGGCTTGAACGTAAGCGCGAGCGCCTGCTGGAGAGGTACCGGGTCAGCAACGGGGCGCTGGTCCGTGGTAATAGGGGGAAAGAAATGGGATCCTCGTGCCCGGGATGCGGCCGCGAGATCGACGAGCACAGCGTGTTCTGCCCGGAGTGCGGAACCAGGAACCCCTCGTTCTCTGGTGTCTAGGCCGCCGGGACCGGCCTCGGCTCGACGACTCCACCAGTCTCATGGGACTTGATGGCGGCCTCGATGATCTCCTGAACGGCGAGTCCCTCCTCCCCAGAGCCCTCGATCTCGCCCCTGGGCACGCCCTGACTGACCTGTTCCAGGAAGCGATGTACCCGCCGCTGGAAGGTATCGACAAGCGGGCTCCTCAAGACCGTGAAGTCCGGGGAGGCCGAATGCCTGTAGGTTGTAAGGGTGTCGTTCTGGTCGTCGAGCACGAACCTCCCCTCGGTTCCCGCGAACTCCCAGCGCTGCCAGCCGGTCCCCAGCCCACCCGGCAGGTCCCGGCTGCTCATGAGGTGTCCCACCGCGCCGCTCTCGAAGAGCATGTTGATCGCCACCGTGGAGAGCATGGCGTCCCCGGCCTCTCTCCTGAACCCGGGCTGTCCCAGGAATGCCTGGACCTTGACCACGTCCCCGAAGAAGTGCCTGCCGATATCGAGGGGGTGGGGCAGGAATGCACGGACGTGGAAGTATGGATAGCCCTTAACCCTAGGCGATTCGGGCGGTTGATAGGACTGGGTGTAGCCGATCCACATCGAGAGCCTGCAGAAGATGTCCTCCCCCATCTCGTCATCGTGGAAGGCCTTGGCCCTCTCGATCAGGGGTACGAAGCGGTGGTTGAGGTTTATGCCGAAGTACAGCCCCCTCCTCCTGGCCTCCGCGACCATCTCCCTTCCCTCCTCGATATCGTTGGATATGGGCTTCTCGCAGAGTACGTGTTTGTCAGCCCTCAGGCACTGCATGACGGGCCCGTAGTGGAGGGACCCGTTCTCGTGACCCCCGGTGCAGACCCCGACCAGGTCCAGGTCCTCCGCCTCGAGCATCTCGGCCACGTCGTAGTAGGCCTCGGCCCCGAACCTCTCCGCGGGGGCATCTGCCTTCTCCCTCACGATATCACAGACGCACACCAGCTCCGAGAGGGGGTCCGATTCGTATACGCGGGCATGGTCATTGCCAATGCCACCCATACCGATCACGCCGACCTTGAGTGCCATGCCGGTTCCGGACGAATCGCTGACTGATAAATGCCAACGGGTGTAGGTCATCACCGATCTTCGGCGTCTTCTCGTGACATCATATCTATAGGGTAGAGATTAGATACTTGTCGTTGAAGATGATTGGTTGGTGTCCGGACTAGCTAGGGGGTTTCTCGTTATTGCGGGGACCCTTCTCCTAGCGGTTGGTGTGGTCGGGATCGTGGTTCCCCTTCTACCCACTACACCATTTCTGCTTCTTGCGGCCGCGTGCTATCTGAGGGGTTCGGAGAGGCTGCACGATTGGCTTCTGGGAAGCCGTTGGCTGGGAGACTACATAAGGAATTACAGAGAGGGCAATGGGATCCCGGCCAGGACCAAGTTCGCGGCCCTCTTCCTCCTGTGGGCTACCATAGGGGCATCGGCCATACTCGTTGTGGATAGCCGCTGGATACGACTAGTGCTTTTTATCATTGCCTTGGGGGTCACATATCATATCCTCTCGATGAAAACACTGCGGCAGAAGGTCCCGTAGCTGGATCTGTGTGAGGGTGGGAGGAGACGCAAGCGAGTATCTGTTGTTGGCGGTCATTCTAAATCAGAGGTAGGAATTACTCTTGACCTCGGCGATTGAGTCCATCTTCCTCACGGGACAGACAGAGGTCTCTCCTGATGTCTCCATGGAAGAAGCGATCCAGACAAGGTAGAGATATCTCATGCGGGCTTGACCGATCTTGAGTCATCCCTGGGGTTGGAGAGAAGCCATGCCTCATCCGCATCGTCTGGCACCGGCCCGCTGAGGCCCTCGATATGGGTAACCATCTCGTCGATCAGCGAAACGATCCCGGTTTGAGCCTCCCCGTCCACTATCCAGTCGTCCTCCGGATCCCCAGGCGGCTCCAATCCGCCGTCCATGGTAGATCGAATTGTGCCGTTGAGCGAGTAGATCGCCCGCCAGTAGTTGCCCTCCTCGATCGCCGAACGTACGGATTCCAGAGCCAGGCGGTAGTTCTCCTTGTAGAAGGATGCGAGGGCTGGAACCTTGAATGCATCGTCGGGGAGGGAGCAGATCGCCGTCTCGATCTCCTCGATTACGCCCGAGGTATCACGGACATTCACGGTCAGCGTGTCCTCCCCGTGCCCTCCGTCGTCATCGGTGACGGAGAGTGTAACCGTGTAGTCCCCTGTCGATGTATATGAATGCTCGATCTCCAGGGAGCCATCAGCCGTCTTCCCGTCCCCGAAGTGCCATACGATCTCGTGGGTGTCGAGCGATCCGGGGTCCCACAGTGACCCGTTGAAGATGACATCGTCGCCGGTGATCGACCTCAGGTCGGGCCCCGCCTCGACCACTGGATCGGCGTTGCTCACCGCGATTCGCTTGGTGGCGGTCCCCATCGATCCCCCGTCATCCTCGACAGTTAGCCGCACCGTGTACTTGCCGTCATCCATGTAGGCGTGTTCAACCGTCTCTCCGGTACCCGTGGTCCCATCGCCGAAGTCCCAGATGTACGACACTATAGAGCCGTCGTCATCCCTGGAGCCGGAAGCGTTCATGACCAGGGTGTCCCCCTCGACCGCTGACGGCTGAAGGTCGAATATTGCGTCCGGACGAAGGTTTTGCGGGAGACCCGCCATGCCGAAGACCGAGAGGGCGGTAACGTCGGCCCACAGGTAGCCCGCATACTCCTCACCGTAGAGGACGAGGTCGGTGGTGTTGACGCCGGTTTCGTAGACCCACTCCATCGATGGGTCCAGCTTGATCCACCTCCCGCTCGACGGGTCCAGGCGATAGAGAGCCATGGTGTACTCATCCAGGTCATCCCTGTCATCCGAATCGCCGTCTCCCGTGCGGTCCAGATCGTCGTCGGTGTAGTAGATCCTGATCGATGCACCCTCGAGGGTTCCGTTCGTCTGCATGATGGAGAAGTTGAGGTAGGATCCGGACGCCCTCTCCTGACTCGAGAGCCCGGAGAAGGCGGACAGTTGACGGGGAGTGGTTGCCGAATCATACCTGGTGATGACGACGGCGGGCCTCTCGCCCTCGCCCAGGGCGGCCAGCATCACCGAGCCGGTGGTCTTCACCGCGTCTATGTCATCGGTTTCCAGGAACTGGTAGGAGACAGCGGTCTCGTTCATAACGAACTCGATCCACAGGCTGCGGTTGAACTCCATGGTCACCGATTTCTCCGAGACCGTCACCATCTTCTCCCTGAGGGCGTCCAGGACCACCAGGTGGTCCGATGACCGTGGGCGGGACAGTAGAACCACCGTCTGGGTCTCCGTCCAGGTCCCGTACCTCACGGCCAGACGATTGTCGTCCGATGCCAGCATCCCATCCAGCACGTCGCCGGCGTCCTGAAGCAGCTCGCGGACGAGGCCCCCGACGGTGCCGTTTCCGGCAGGATCGCCCGCCAGGACGATGTAGGGGGCAGCCCGATAGCTGGCGAGGAGCTCCTCCGTCGAAACCTCGGTGACGTTCACGTAGGCCCTGAGCGCATCGGCGAAATCCTGGTTCTCGGGGGTCTGGTCGTAGGTGAGGACTATCTGCCTGACGTGGGGGCGAAGGGAGTCCTTGTCGGCGCCGTCCGGTATGCCATCCCCGTCGGTATCCTTTCGGAGTGGATCGGTACCCAGTCCGATCTCCTCCCAGTCCGATAGCCCGTCTCCGTCGGTGTCGACGGAGAGGGGATCGGTCCGAAGCCTGCGTTCGAAGCCGTCGGTCAGGTTATCATCATCGGTATCGTCATCGGTAGGGTCGGTGCCCAGCTTCAACTCCACGTCATCTGTGATCCCGTCTCCGTCGGTGTCCCTCTTCAGCGGGCTGGTCCCGAGGTCACGCTCGAATCCGTCGAATAGTCCGTCTCCGTCGGTGTCCGGGTCGAAGGGATCGCTGCCGATGGCGACCTCGTCGCTGTCGTTCAGCCCATCGCCGTCGGTGTCGGGTTTGCAGGGGTTGGTTCCGAGGTCGGTCTCCTCCAGATCGCTGAGTCCATCGCCGTCGGTGTCGACATCGTCTGGATCGGTGCCGAGAATCACCTCCACCCCGTCCTCCAAGCCATCGTTATCGGTATCCCCGTCGGAGGGGTTGGTGCCGTACCATGCATGCTCGGCCTTATCCTGCAGGCCATCTCCGTCGGTATCGGGGCTCCTGGGATCGGTTGAGAGGTTGTACTCCTCGTAGTCCGTCAGACCGTCGAAATCGGTGTCCACGAGCATGGGATCGCTGTTCACGTTCCGTGTGTGGTTCCCACCGAGGCCATCAACGAAGATCTGCCATCCGGCGATCTCCAGGACATCCTCCAGTCCGTCCTCGTCCAGGTCATCTTCACCCTCCATCAGCTCCGGTCGGGTCATGACATCACGCATCTCCAGCGCAATGATCCTTCTCGATCCGCCCTGTCCGTCAAGGACGTAGACCAGATCATCTGACGCCCCCACACTGATCGGGCCGGTGAAACTGCGGTTCCCGTCATCATACTCGCTCCACGAGTCTACGAGGGTGCCGTTCGCGTGATATCTTAGGACGCTGCCGTTTCCGGGATCGGCCACGAATGTTCCCGCGGCGCAGACGGTCACGTCCCTCGGATCGGAGGTTCCTGGAAGGTCCGCCATGTGAGTGCCATCCAGGGTGAACTGCGCGATCCTTCCCGCGCGTCCGCTTCCGTTTCCAGCGTCGGCGACGTAGATCACGCTCTGGTCTCGGTCCACCGCGAGTCCGGTCAGGTTGTTCAGTCCCTCCGGCCGGGGCCCCTTGCTTCCCCACTGGGTGAGGAGGGTTCCATCTTGATCATACGCCTCGACGTAGGCGTAGCCGGGGCCCGAGCGGGCAACATGTACGCGGCCGAGGCTATCGCAGGCCACGGCGGCGGGCTCATCTCCCGTACCCCAGGTCCGGTTCAGGGTCCCATTGGGGTTGAAGGATCGGATATCACCGCTGCCTCTGTCGGCCACCCAGACAAACCCCGCGCCGAGGTCCATGTCACGGGCCGACGAGATGGGATGGGACAGGGGATGCCACTGATCGATGATCGATCCGTTCACGTAGATCAGTACACCCTCGTCCAGGGCGGATAGGTAGACTGTGTCATTCGTCCCGATGGCAAGCGCCACCGCCTTTGCCGGAACCGACCACTCGGCATCGGAGTAGAGACGGGTCTGGATCCACTTTGGGTTCGCCACGTCACGGACGCCGTCCCCATTGGTGTCGGGGGACCTGGGATTCAGGTCGCTGTAGTACTCCATCTCGTCGGAGACGCCGTCGCCGTCGGTGTCGGGGACCAGGGGATCGGAGTGGACCCTCGTCCTGAAGGACTGTCCGCCGTACTCGAAGGATATGACCCATCCGGCCTCCTCCACGTAGTCGGTGAGGTTGTCCCCGTCCGTATCGGGGTCGGTCACGTTGGTCCCACGGACCAGCTCGTACCTGTCCAGGAGGCCGTCGGAATCCGTGTCGGGATCCATGGGATCGGTTCCCGTCTCCAGCTCGAAGTTATCGTTCAGGCCGTCGCCGTCGGAGTCATAGCGCCACGGGTCCGTGGTGGTCTCCTCATCGTCCTCCAGGCCGTCTCCGTCCCGGTCCAGTGGTGTGATCCTGCTCCAGGTGACGAAGTCCTCGATGGTGCCGGGCATGATGTCGAACGGGATCGTGAATGTCCCGAGGCTCGTTATTCCCTCCTCCCAATCGTCGTGGTACTGCCAGAACCAGTAGAATACCAGGAAGACGAAGTACCTCCACTCGTACCAGAGATCGTAGTACGTCTCAAGCTCAACGGTTACCGGGAAGTTGGGCATTCCGATGCCCGGCTCGATCCAGGCCCCGGATTCGTATGTCTGACCCTTGTACCTCAAATTGCCAGAGCTTCCGCTGAAAATGGTCCAGGTCGACCTCGGGGGGACGGGAAGCATCTCATAGTTCAAGGATCTGGGGGGGTAGACGTACCCGGTAGTGGAGTTTGACCCCGCCGGGCCGGTCAGTTTGACGTAGGGATAGAGGGCGCTCTTCCGAAGAAGGCTGTAGTCCGTACAGCTCATGTTGGCCTTCAACCGGGTTCGGAACGTGATCCTGTCGCCTACGTCGATCCCGTTCTGATCCTTATCGTCGACGTCTATGGAGGGGTCACCGACCATCTGGATGTCGGGGGTGACCTGATTGGTCACGTCCGTGAACAGGTCGACGAACCAGCCGAAGAGATCCTGAACCCAGTTGCCGATCAGGTCGGATAGGGCTATCGCTAGGGATATCAACCATCCAACGAAGGGGATGGCCCCGATCATAACCAGGGTCATGGCGTAGATCAGGTTCATCAGGCTCATCTGGAGGGCCATGTACATCTGCTGGGGACTCAGGTCGCTGCTGTAGGCGATGGTGATCACCTCATATATCGCGAATCCGATGTCCATCAGGACCGCCACGACCTCAAGCACCTTGCCCGCCCGCTCCCAAGCCTTCCAGAACTTCGAGGAGCTCTTGGCTATCCCCTTGTAGGTACCGGACAGGGTCCGGATCAAGCTCCTGCTGCCCTTGATGCTGACGCTCCAACCCGCCGACTTCAGGCTCCTGAGGAGTTTGGCCGCCTGAATGAACCGATAGATGTGGAGAACGTCCTCGATGGAGCCGATGCTCTGATGCAGGATCGCCATGCCCTCCATCCCCCAGCTGGCGATGGTCTCAACCAGGTCGGGGATAGCCTCCAGATCGGAGACATCGAATAGGGTTTCATGCGAGCCCAGCCTGGCGAGGGTCTGTTCGCCCGTGTTCCAGGCCGTCAGGAGGCAGATGAGGTCCATGGTGGCGTTCTCGTTCATTCCCAGGTCGATGATCCGATCCGCAACCTGGTCCATGGCGAAAGCGCTAAGGTCCGTGACGTTGTACCAGTCGGTCTTCATCGTCTTGGTCACCGCTACGGGCTCGTTCACCAGGTCAGCGACGAGTAGATTCCCCGCGATATGCGTATCCGGGGAGAGGTCCATCAGGTCCAGTATCGAGCATCTGTCCTCAACGGCGGCGATCACGGGGAGCACCGTCCCGTTCGGAAGTGAGCGGAGGGCCCCCGGTAGCATCTCGCTCGCCATTGAGACCACGGCCCGGTCCCGGCTGTCGAAAGTTGCCTTGCTGTGGTTCACGGTCACACCGTAGTCCTCGAGCACCTCCTCCATATCGTACACCGTGCTGGTGGAATTTCGGAGAAACCTGTAGGCGAGGACGAGGTTGGCGGCCAGTGTCATATTGAGATCGCTGTCGTAGAACAGCGCCACGTCGGATCCATGGTTCTCCTCGAGTCTGAGGCCGGTGAGGGTGAAGTCCTCCCCGTAGGTAGCGAGTATCATATCCTCCGATAGGTATCCCATGTCAAACGTATGGAATGCGGAGGCGTTCGATTTCGAGCTGGCGTTGGCGACCAGGTATCCCTCCGGGGAGATCGATATGTAGCTCCCGCCGGCGGTCTGCACCGCCGATCCACCCGGCACCTCGGAGAAGGTCAGGGGGGCATTCCCGCCCGCGAAGGTCTGGTTGGCGACCAGGTATCCCTCCGGGGACGGGGCCAGAAACAGGCCATTGTGGGCGATGAGGGAGACCTCGTCCTCCCCAACCTCGATCCATCGGAAGGTCTCCGAGACGTTGACCTGGCCCGCAGAGGCCAATGCGTAGCCGTCCTCCCCAACCGTCACGTAGAGGCCGTTGCTGGCCCTCAGGGCCACAGCCCTGTCGTCCGAGCTGCCCATCACCCTCCAGATCAGGCCGGCCTCAACGAAGGCATCGGGCTCGATGGAACCCGGGTACGAGAGCCTCCCGGCCATAGCGACGATGGTACCCATATCCCACACCGGGTAGAGCGGGACAAGTACGCCGCCCGGGGTAGCGATGACCCCGTAGTCTTCCAGATCCGATTGACTCAGGTCTACGTCCAGGCTCAGGTTGAGCATCGGAATCGCCTGGAGGTCCTCCCTGGAGTGGTCCAGATCCTTGACCATCGCCTCCTCGTCGTCGGGCCAGTCCCAGTAGCGGCCGAAGAGCTTCAGATGCTCCGGGTTTTCGGGGACGAGCTGGAAGGTGGCGTATGTCAGCTTGCCTCCCGTTCTCAGGTCGAGATAGACCCTGTCCGTGAGGTTCGTGGTTGCCGATGGCGAGAGGTCCGCCACATCGGGCACGCCGTCGCCATCGTTGTCGGCATCCCAGGCGTTTGGCGTCCCGTCGTCGTCCAAATCCTCGGATATCATGCCCGTTACCTCGTAATAGTCGGTCACTCCATCGTAGTTGGAATCGACGGAGAGGGGGTCCATGTCGTGCATCCCCTCGTAGGTGTCGTTCAGGCCATCGAAGTCGGTGTCGGTGTTGTTGGCGTCGGTTCCGATCACCGCCTCCACCGAATCGGGCAGGCCATCCATATCGGTGTCCGTCCAGTCGGTGGTTGCGTTCAGGAGGAGGTAGATCAGGCCGCTTAGGGCGGAGCGATGAAGGGGTCCGCTCTGGGTACCGGCCGATGGCGGGACGGGAAGGGGTGGCGCGTTGATGATCTGGAGAGGAGCGCAGGTGATAAGGAAGACTAGGATCAGGACGCTAATCATGCGTGGTGTGCCGCTCAAAGCCCATCCGGTGGAAGATCTCTTAAGTCTGTTCTTAAATCAGTTCTCACTGATGGGTTGGAAACGTAGCGATCCTTTCGCGCCGTCTGCGGGAAGTGATTATCGGCTCTCTTCAATTTGGACAACCCTCCGCTGGTATCAGATAGCAGTACAATTAAAGAGTCAAATCCACCAGGCCGGAATCTCTAGATCGAGTTGATCAGGCAAATGGTCGATGATACAGCGGCCCAGATGCTGACGAAGATCGAGCCCTCCCGCTTATCAGCCAATCTCTTCTACCTATCCAAGGATCCCCTGCCTTTCCGAAAGCTGAACTACACGCTTCCCGGCCACCGGAGGAGCACCCTCCACGAGGCCGACGACTTCCTTCTGGGTGAACTGGCATCGTGGGGGTATGAAACGAGGAGTGAGGGCGTGCGCGTGCAAGCGTATCGATGTGACGACTCGAAGCCGAAGGCCCAGCAATACAGCAGACCGGACCCCGGCGACCCGTGGTACACGGCATACAATCTGTACGGAAAGAGGGCCGGTACCGAGAACCCGGATGAGGTCATCGTGATGTGCGCGCACAAGGATTCGCAGAGCTGGGTGGAATCACCAGGCGCATACGACAACGCCGTCGGCACCGTGGCGCTGTTGGAGATTGCCCGAGTTCTGGCCGGATGTTCTTTGAGCCGGTCGATATGGTTCCTGTTCTGCAACGAGGAACATACACCCTGGACGAGCGTTACCGCGGCGCAGGTCGCCAAGGCCAGGGGGGACGATATCATCGCCGTCTTCAACACCGATTCGCTCGGCGGGAAGTCGAGAGACGATCTGGAGGCCGGTAGAAGGACGAACGTCACCCTCTATACCACACCTGAGGGGAAAGAACTGGCGGATCTGATGGTCCATGTCAACCGGGAGTACTCCATCGGGCTCGATCAGTCGGTCCACCGGCGCAAACAGCCCGGGGACGACGACGGCTCATTCGTGAAGGCCGGCTTCCCGTCCGCCATCGTCAACGTGGGCTCCCATCCGTACAGTGACCCGAACTACCACGCGGAGGGCGATGTCCCTGAACTGGTGGACATACCCAACGTCACCTTGGCCACCAGGGCGATCTTGGCGGCGGTTATGTCCCTGGATCGTGGCGAACTGGGGGAAGTGATATGAGGGTCCTCCTCCCGGGTGGCTGAGGCGTTCGGATCACTGCCCCTAAGATGTGCTACTCTCGATTTCGTTTGATCGATAGGTCCCGGATCCGGATCTAGGACACATATGCTTTATTAGCAGGCCGGGGGCGCAGCATCAGGTATGAACCTATGGCCGCTGGTCTGTTGGTAATTGGCGTAGGACTCGCCCTCTCATTCTACGTGGCCTGGTGCCTGGGGGCAAATGACGCCTCAAATCCAACGGAATGTGCGGTGGGTTCGGGGGTCCTTTCCCTGAGAAGGGCGCTCATCCTGTTCTGTATCTTCGTGGCCCTTGGGGCGATTCTGCAGGGCTTCATGGTGATCAAGACCATCGGCAAGGGCGTCGTCGAGGATGTCAGCGTCTTGGGATCCCTATCTGTGGTACTGTCCGCATGTCTGTGGATTACCTTCTGTACATGGAGGGGACTTCCGGTTTCGACCACGCACTCCATCGTCGGCAGCGTGCTCGGCTACGGCCTGGTAAGGAGCGGGTTGGCGGGTGTCAACTGGGGCGTTTTCGGCGGCGTTGGCCTCAGCTGGATCGCATCTCCCCTGGCGGCAGCGGGGCTCGCATTTCTCCTTTACAGGATACTCGCAGGATCCCTGCCTAGAATGGAACACGGGGAATGGCTAACCAGGGCACTGCTGGTGTTCTCGCTCTGTTTCTCCGCATACGCCTTCGGTGCCAACGACGTTGGGAATGCCACCGGGGTGTTCCTCTCCGTAGCCGTCGAGCTGGAGTCCATCCCTAGGGGTGCGCTTCTCCTGGGGCTGTCCCTACTCGGAACCCTGGGCATCGCAACGGGGGCGTTCACCTGGGGATACCGCGTGATCGAGACGGTCGGTCACCGGATAACGAGGTTGGACCCGATCATGGGTGGGGCGGCGGAACTGAGCAACGCGGTGTCGGTGTATTTATTCACGACCCTGCCATACATGGTATTCGGTTGGGGCATGCCGATCTCGACGACCCTTGCGAGCGTTGGATCGATAATCGGCGTTGGTGTGTCAAAGAACAGAGGGACCGTCTCATCGGGGACGATACTGAAGATAGTCGGCGCCTGGGTGTTCACCGTGCCGTGCGCAGCGGTCCTGTGTGGGGTTATCTACACGATGTTGAATGGATTTCTGTAGGTGATGGTATGAAGAGATCTGGAAGTTTGGGAATCTGGTTGGGAAAGGAAAAGGAGAAGGAGATCCTCAGACTCTGCGGGGATCACTTCGAGATGATCAAGGAAACCGTGGACGAGATGAGGAGTTCGGTGATAGCATTCCACGAACGGGACGTGGACCGCGGCAGAGAGCTGGCCGAAGATGCCTCGAACACCGAGAAGGGCGCCGATGATGTCAAGAGGAGGATCCTCGACGATCTGGGCAAGGGCATGTTTCACCCGATAGATAGGGACGAGATCCTGCGACTTGTCCTTGTGGCGGACGGCATCGCCAGCAATGCCAAGGCATCGGTGGCGAAACTCGCCATGATACCGAGGGACACGATGCCGGATTCCCTGACCGGCAAGCTGGTGGAGATGGCGGACAAGCTGGTGTCGACGGTCCAGACACTGACCGAGGCCTTCTCGGCGCTGGTGGACGGCTCCAAAGACGTGTTCGAGCTGTGCCAGCAGGTTGAGAATCTCGAGGAGGAGATCGATGACTTCAGGGCCGGGCTGATAGGTGACCACTTCCTGCCGTGGTGCCAGGGGGCGAACCGGGCGGGGGCATGCATAATCCTCAAGGAGGCGATGGACAACATGGAGAAGGTGGCGGATCAGGCCGAGGACGTTGCAGACGTGATAAGAAGCATAGCTATACTATCCAGCTGATTCACACTTCGCCGAGGTCAGGCGGCCGAATCCGCTTTCCCTTGTCGCCCCTTGGGGCTCTCATATCCCTCCGGAAGTGATATCAGAGAGCCGCTGAACAGTATGAGCCATAGGAGCGCCGGATACACGATCATTCGCTCCATCCCACCGGGACCGATGCCGAGGAAGAGGGCGCTGGTCGGTGGCGGTGCGTCGCTCGTCAGGGACCCCGTTGTCACCAGACCGGCCGCGAAAAGCGCGAGAGCCGCAAGGGTCATCAGCCCCAGCGCCACGCCTATGGCCGATAGGGGCATCTTCAGAATTCGGGAAGAGAATATGGCCGAAAGTCCACCAAACCAGAAGGCCGTCAGGGATACAGCACCGTGCACGGTTGTGAATTCGCTCGTGACCAATCCAACGCCGATCGCACCGACGGACATCAGTCCTAGCAGCATGGTCAGGATTCGATAATCGATGGCGCTCGCGAGGAGGTAAGTCCCGACTAGTGAGAGCAGCCCGAAGAGGATGGCAGAGGCATTGAAGATCGCCGAGGACGGCCCGACACCGAGGTCGCTGATGTAGTTGCCGGAGAGGCTGTACCCAGGGTATGTCGCCTCCGCTATCATGAGCCCAAGCATGAACTGGGTAGCGGCGATTAAGAAGAGGACCCCGGCCACTACTGACTTCGCATATTTCATACTGGCTGCGACGCTTCACGTGTAGATAAGCCTTATCCCGACAAGTTCGCATCGATGCGCAGATGAAGATGACGGTCGCTTGGGTGCCTCTCATCAAGAAGAATCACGGAGGCCGGGATCTGCCGGGCCCGATGAATCGAGAGAGACCGAGATACGCGTTACGACCCCAGTGGTCTCCGACGCCAGATGTATCCGAACACAAATCCCAGAACCAGAATCGAGGGCAGCACTTCTCCGTACTCGGGGACGACCATCAGTCTGATGCTATCGGAGGCGGTGTGCCCGCCTTGGCTGTAGGCAGTAACCGTCAAGGTATAGCTCCCCCCTTCCACCGCCCTCACCTCGGGTATATCCTGCCAGACGTGCGTTGATACCGCGCTTAGGTTTCCATTTGCGACCTCCTCGTAGACAGATACATACTCGGGAATACCGGGGCCGCTCTTCCGCCTCTCGATACTGTATTCCACCCTCGATACGGAGGCATTGGAGAAGGTGAGGCAGCGTATCGGTTCCGCGTTCTCGAGGGCCTTGGGTTGCGGCGCGTTCTCGGGGTCAGCCGGGTAGGTGATCATGACGGTAGGGAATCCCGTGTCCGAAAGGGTCCGGGCCGAGAAGGTCCCGGTGGAGAGCTCGCCCCTGTCGATGCAGACCACGCGGAAATGGACGTCACGGCTCTTGGCGGGGGCGGTCACGACGAAAACGGTGCCGTTTGCCAGCCTGATGAAGTTGCGGTGAACGTGCCCGCTGAGAAACATGGTCACGTCGTTCTCATCGACTATCCTCAGTAGGCTATCCAGCCCTCCGTCTATCTGGGTGTCGCCCTCCTCGAGTACCGGTGGGTGGTGGTTTGCCACGAAGAGGTGGGGGTATCCTTCGGATCGGGCCCGGTCGAGTTCGGCCTGAAGCCAGTCCAGCCCGTCCTCAAACATCTCTGCCCTGCCGTTGGCGTGGGTGGAGTTGATTACCGCGAAGAAGATCCCGTCATGGGAGAAGGTGAACTGTGTTTTCCCCCCGAGCTCGCCCTCGAATACCCTGAGTCCCCGGTGATCATGGTTCCCGAGCACGTTGTGCACGGGCGCCTCGCACCGGTTCACTATATCGGCGTACCTCCTGAGCTCCCAGGCCGAGCCGTGGTCAGCAAGATCGCCGGTGACGATTACGAAGGCGGGGTCGACGATCTCGTTTAGAACCTCAACCGCCAGCTGGAGACGTCTCTCGGGCGTTGAATCATCGATATCGATGTGGGGGTCAGTTAACTGGACGAACCACACGGGAGCCGGCTCCTCTGCTGCCAAAATCGGTGGTAAGAGAAGCAGAGCCGTAGCGGTTAGCACCGCCAGCCGGATTAGAGAGATCTTCATTCAATGATCGCCTGGATGGACTTCCGGGGTCTCGGTAGCTATAAGAATGGATCACTGAACCCAGAAACGTTTTCGGAAGTGGCAAGGATGCTAGAGATCGGGTTGATCCTTCTGCCCACGGCTCCGCGTTTTGCTCCTCACCTGTATCGGTCAGAGTGGTAGGGTACTGTCATACGCGGGCAGATTTAACCTTACATTCACGCCATAAATAGCATCTCGCGAGGTAAGCTCAAGACCGGTGGACTCGATCTTCCTGGCCAGGGGGTGGGCTCCGAGGACTATGCTCCCGGAACCATCCCCTGTGCTGATCCCAAAGTCTCCTCTGAACTGAGCTAGGGTCCTGGTCAGCATCCCATCCATCTCGTTGTAGACATGGTAGTCCAGTTGCTTCTCCGACGTCCCAGCCTTCCTTATAGTAAACGAGATCAACCTCTGGCCATCCACAGCGACCTCGCATGTCCTGGTTTCCCGGGTTTCAGTGAATTTTATGTCGGCCAGGAACTTGTTGAATCCCCAGTTCTCGATCCCGTCCCTCATCGGGGTCTCGTGAGTTACGGGCATCCAGACAACGTAATACCCGCCCAGCCCCGTCCCTTCTTCTCCTACATATTCCACCGGAATTGCAAGAGTCCACTCATTGCAGGCACCCCACGAGTGCTCGCCTGCCCCGCCTTCCTCGTACTTGAATGCGAATATCCGAACATTCGTCTGCCCATTCGACTCCAAGGGCCGCAGCTTTGGTGTTGGCAGTAAATTTCCCAGTCTGCCAGCCGGTGATTTGAAGTCTGCAGACATGTAGATCATGGGAAATACACAGACAGATAATCCATCTTAGATATATTGATTATGTTGGTGAAGCCTTCCCGAAAAACCATGAATGGTCTACGGAGGCCCCCTTGGAGAGTTGTTGCGGCCTGACATTTTCAGATTTTGCGGATCAGCGAAACTGTACCGAGCTCGGCCCAATTAACTTGGAATCTCCGCTCTAGTGATTATCGATCTCCCGCCCGCCAATGCTAACGCTTAAATCCATGTTCCTGGTTATCGAGGGAACGATGAGACTCGGAGTTCCTGCAATCGAGTGTATGGACCCGGGCATCCTGATCAAGGCGACGCTTTGCATGGGCATGCTTCTGGCCTTGCAGCCGGTTGCCCTCTCCGAGAATGGATGGGGGAGCGTGACCTATCAGGTTTCCGTTAGGTCCCTGAAGTCACAGATTCTGGAGGGGGGGAACGTCACAATTCAGGTTCAGGTAACCAAGGTGGAGAACTGGGAGGGCTACCCGCATGTTTCGGCGGTTTCCCGGGCGGAGGTGTACCTAGTCACTTCCCACGGAGACTACACGCCTGATACCCGCGAGACTGGGCCCACCGGCTTCGCCTCCTTCACCTATAGCGCACCCGAGCATGTGCAGGTGCCTCTCACGGTCACCGTTACCGCTCTTGGAAGCTTTGAGGACGACCTTCTTCCCCAGGGCAGCTGTGAACTCGAGGTCATGCCTGCACCCGAGCTCGATGTGTGGATCACGGGGCCGGACCAGGTGGTGCCGAACGGGTCGAGTAGCCTCTACGCGGTTCCAGTTAGGTCGCAGGGGTTTCCGGTTGAGGGAGCACAGCTCGTATTCGAGGCAACCGCTGGCGATGTGGATTCGCCCTCCTTCCTCACGAACTCGACTGGCCACGGGACCTTCCTCTACACAGCCCCTGTGGGCCTTATAGGACCGGTTACCCTGACGGCCCGCGCCTTCAAGGCGGGGTACAGGGAGGGTCAGGGGATGAAGTCGATCCTCTTGGTGGAGGAGATCGGGCCAATGCAGGTGAGCCTGATGACCGATCGCGAATCGTGCAACAGGTGGGGAAGCCTGAAGCTCATCTGCAACTTGACTAGAATGGGCCACCCCGTCCAGGGGGCGAGGATAGAGTGGGAGGTCTCCAAGGGATGGCTCAATTCCACGGAGAGCTGGTCCGATCAGGCTGGTATCAGCTCAGTAGCCTATACCGCCACGTCCGAGGACGAGGCCCCGTGGTCGGGAACCGTCAACGCAAGTGTGAATATCGACTACCACGGTGAGATCTCTAACCGGACCTGTGCCTTCCGGGTTGAGGAGCAGGAGGCGATCTGGGGGCCTTTCCTCTCATGCATGTGGAACCATGGTCAGCTCTTCTCCGGGGAAGATTTCGTGATCGAGCCACGGTGTTCGGTTCCTGCCAACTGCGAATGGGAGTTCATAGCGGGCCTCAACATAGATCTCGTGATCTGGGATCCGGATGGTGTGGAGGTTCTAAGATCACGGCTGGCTGAAGGCCTCAACCTCGAGGAGAGATTCAGGTGGGCCCCCGAGCCCTTCCCGGCATACACGGTTCCAGCTGCAATAGAACCCGGTTCCTATCGGTGGGATATCCAGGCCGTCTCCCCGAACGGCGTTCACGTCTATGGGGTTCTACCAGCGCACCTGGACCTGAATCTGCAGCCCACGGGAGCGGAGAACTGGACGATACTCTTCTACATTGCAGGTGACAACAACCTGGCTCCCTGGTTTGATCGCTCCCTCGATATGCTGGAGGCCGAGGCCCCCCAGGGCGAGTTCGAGGCGGTGTTCCTATACGATCGGACAGATGAGCATGGTGGGTACGCTGACTGGGACGGTGCCATGAGAGGGAAACTGCAGAAGCACTCGCAGAATTATCAGGTCGACTCGGATGGAACGCTGCTGGGGGATATCGATTCCGGTGATAGGATGACCCTGAAGGAGTTCATGCTCTGGGGTACCGAGATAGCCCCTGCCGGACACTACTGCCTGGTCATAAACGATCATGGTGGGGCATACGACGGGTCATGCTGGGACTACGAGGAGGGAACCAATCTTGAGAACGCGCACCTGTCCAGCCTATTTTCGCGGCCGGGATCCGGATACGCCCAGCACTTCGAGCTCGCCCGCCGAGACCTTGACCTGATAGTCTTTGATGCCTGCCTCATGTCCTCCTTCGAAACGGCTTATGCCCTCAGATACGCCGCGGAGTACCTGGTTGGGGCCACCACTACCGTGACATGGCCGGGGATCTACACGCCGGGGGCCCTCCACTATCTGAGGGAATTCTATGATCTCGGGTACGGCCCGACCCCGCTCCAGCTCGGCAGCGACTTCCTCGCGGCAGCGGACCAGTACTGGGGATCGGAGGACTATCCCTTCACCATGATCGAACTGGACAAGGTTGAGGATGCCACTGGCTCCCTGGACGTTCTGTGTAGATCCCTGGTCAATAACTGGGAGTATTTCGGGGACTGCTTCAAGGAGGCTCTTGAGGACACCCCACGAATCGAGGGGCCCTCCGAGGGAATCTGGTGGCTGATGGATATCGGGGTCCTGGTCGAGAACGTGAGGGATGAGCTTATGTCCTACGTCATCGATCCAGTGGGCTGGTCCGCGGTGCAGAAGGCCAACGACTTCCTGGCCAAACTGGATTCGATGATTATCAATCGGATTCCCGTGGAGGGGTATACCGGGGTCAATATCTTCGTTCCCCAGACCCTGAACTCGTGGGCGTCAATGGAGAGCTGGTACAGAAACAGACTTCCCTACGGACACGCGTGGTGCGATGTGCTGGACAAGCTCTGGATCACGGGCCACGGAGCAGGTTCTGACGACGACCCATCGACGGACTTCGTCCCCCTCGATCAGGTCCAGCCTGAGATCATAGATGACGATGGGGATGGCTACGAGGATATAGTGGTTGTCGATTTCGGACCGGTACAGGTGAACGCGTCCGTACCCGTTCATGTTGTGCTCGATCTCATCGGGTATGGTCAAAGATTTGGGAGCGGTTCCACGGGCGATCTGGCCTCCAGAGGTTATCGCTGGGTCGAGGCCGGGGAGACGCTCCAGGGGGAGATCCGGCTGACCCCGGACCGAAACGA
>Ga0180432_10000362_pt1 | contig 73659 bp, 56 predicted proteins | sample SS_ome_10_FD_132414 | JGI IMG/M metagenome (GOLD analysis project Ga0180432, IMG submission 132414) | Hypersaline lake sediment archaeal communities from the Salton Sea, California, USA - SS_1_MS_2 metaG | ecosystem: Environmental > Aquatic > Non-marine Saline and Alkaline > Hypersaline >...
AGCATCAGCAGGATGCGACTGGCTTCCAGGCTCGACCACACCGCTCGGCTCAGTACGCGATGGTAGTTTTCAAAGTGCTGATCGTCACTCAGACCCATCACCCGCAGCACAGAAGTGACCGTGCGTTTGCCTGGAGCGAGAATTGCCCCAATCAGCAAGACTTGTGCCTGATGCCAAACACGTTGGGAAAAGATATGCGCAAATCTCGAAATCAGTGTACAATACGTTTCCGGCAGGGTGAGCATTGGACATCCTCGTGGTGGAGAGATGCCATAGCTTACCCTGCTCTTTCATAATCTACAAATGGACAAAGTCCAGTTTCCAGCATAGCCACAAATCAACCTATCGCAGAGCTTGGCAACCCAAGGCCACAGGACCCCATGATACACGATCTGTCGGCTTTAACCTTAGACGACCGCAAGATTCTCACAGGCCAGGCTAGTGCTCTATGGTGTCTTCTGGGGAGGTTGTGCTCTGTTGCAGACGAAATCCAATAAGAGTCTTGTGGACTCCAGGCTGAGATCGCAATAGGAAGTCCTTACGGTTGTTGTCGGTGGAGACGGCAACGCTGCTGCACGCTGACCGGTGTCGGGCTGTGGGTGGCTGCAAGCACAAGCTTCCGTGATGCCAGAACGGATGGGAGGTCAGATAGATGTCCGGTAAAGGGACATTGAAGCAGTGGGTACAGGCGAGCGAATCCCTGCGGGTTCTACGTGTGTCCCCCAAAACAACGCGGAGCGAGATCGAAGAGCTCCTGACCCTCGTGCCCTTCGATATGTTCTGGTTGGACGGTCAGCACACGCCGCTGTGTGAGAGAGAGCTTTTCGATTTCTGCCGGATTGCAGAGGAACTGGGAAAGCCGGTTCAACTCCGCGCTAAACATCCGCGCCAGGCACATTTGCTGGGCAACTTCCTCGATTTGGGTCCACTATCGATCGAGCTGCCCCTGGTCGAGGACGAGAAAACAGTCATCGAGGCCATTGATGCATTCTACTTCCCTCCGGTCGGCCGGCGGAGTTGGGGAGCGAGGGGCTACGGCTTCAAGGAAGAGCGCCATCGCCTGGCATATGCGGAGTGGTGGAATAACAACGGCATCCTGTGTATGCAACTAGAGTCGGTCAAAGCAGTTCTCGAGGCACGCCAGCTCGCCAAGCCCGGCGTCGATTGGATCGCCTTCGGCCCGAACGACCTCTCGTTCGACCTGGAGATGCACGACCATCGCCCATTCACGACGGTGGACGAGTGCATCCAGCACGTGGTCAAAGAACTCCAAGGGATGCCTGTCGCTGTGTATGACCATGTTGAGGATGAGAACGGCGTCTGGGTGTATTCCAATACCGCTTGAGAGGAAACGGCAGGAATGAGCACTAGCAGCATGACATTTGACCAACTGCGCCAGGATCTGCCCATAACCCAAGAGGTGGCCTACTTCCAGTCGGGGGGCCACGGCCCAACGCCCGACTCGGTGATCAAAGTGGTTCATGACAATATGATCTACCTCAACCATAATGGGTATCCCATTCCAGAAACCCGGCAAGTGCTGGAGGAGCGGGAAAATGGCGTGAGACGGCAACTGGCCGATTTCCTCAACGTGAAGACTGAGGAACTGGCCTGGACACCGAACACCTCTCAGGCAATCCAGCAGATCCTCCACAGCATACACTGGCAGCCCGGAGACGAGTTTGTCATCTCCTCAGCGGAGCACATTACTACCAAGAGGGCCGGCCAAGCCCTGGAGGAATACTGCGGCGCTATCGTCAAGACCATACCCGCCGACGAGGGCGACGAAGCATTGCTAGAAGCGCTCCAACTGGTATTGACAGAGAGGACGCGCCTGGTCTGCCTGAGCCAGGTTACGACCTTGGATGGGCGGCGCCTGCCCATCTCCGAGGCAGCATCAATCGCCCATCGGCAGGGCGTTCCTGTGATGGTGGACGGCGCCCAGTCGCTCGGCCAGTACCTGGTGGACGTGACCGCGCTGGGCTGTGATTTCTTCGTTGGATCGGGCCACAAATGGCTGTTGGGACCTAGGGGCCTGGGCTTTATCTGGGTTGCCTCTGAGCGGATTCCCGACTTCCGCCCAGTTTTCATTCCCGATCATGACTTATGGCTAGAGCCTGGAGAACCTCGACCACCTATCACCGCAGCAACAAGGGTCGAGCTAGGCACGAGTGACCTGGCGAAGCGCATTGGCCTTGGCAGGGCTGTGGAGATCATGACGAGCTTAGGCCTGGATCGCATCGAGGCACACGTAGTGCAACTTGCCAACGAACTGGTCCGCGAAGTGGAGCAATGGCCAGGCGCAAAGATCGTCACTCCTAAAGAACCAGGACGCGCTTCAGGCCTTCTGGCGGTAACCTTTGATGGTTACGATAGGCCGCGACTGTGCAATCTGATAGCCGAGCTGATGCAGGAGCGTATCGTCGTCAAGTTCCAGCCAGAATTGACAGCAATGCGCGTCTCCATCGCCTCTTTTAACAACACGGATGAAGTCGGCCGCTTGCTAGACACACTGAAAAACCTTGTCCTTTCATAGAAGCATATTGCTAAATTTCCAGGAGGACCTGACCTTATGCGCTTCAGGATACACAGTACGTGGCCCTCTCTGAGCGAGGACGCGCTGAGTTACCTCACGAAGAATGGTGGCGACGTAAGCTACCGTAGATGGCTCGGCTCGCCCGAAGATGAAATCTGCCGAGAGATCAAGGGACTGGATGCGATCATCGCCGGTGGGGAATGGTATACCCGTAGGGTGCTAGACGCCGCGGACAAGCTCAAGATTGTGGCCCGCGTAGGCGTGGGCTTCGATCACATCGATCTGGTAGCGGCCACGGAGCGTGGCATCTGGGTGACAAACACGCCCAGCGCCAACAGCCCGGCCGTGGCTGACTTTACCATCGGTATGATCCTGTGTTTGCTGCGGAACATCCACGGCATGGCCCGGGACATGAAGCTTGGACGCTGGCAGAGGTTCTGCGGCCGGGAACTGGGCAAGGTGACTCTGGGCATCGTTGGGGCCGGATCCATTGGCCGGCAAGTCATCACGAGGGCCAGAGGCTTCGGGACGAGAGTCCTGGCCAATGACATTGCGCCGGACTATGATTTTGCTGACGAGTGGCAATTCGAGTACGTGCCCCTCAACGATCTGATGGTCGACTCCGACGTCATCAGCCTCCACGTCCCCCTTGACGAGAGCACCAGGGGATTCATCGACGCGCACAGGCTAAGGCTGATGAAAAAGACCGCCTATTTGATCAACACCAGCCGGGCCCCGGTGGTGGACAGGGCAGCCTTGCTGGAGGTGCTGCAGGCTAAGGAAATCGCAGGCGCTGCGCTCGACGTCCACGATCCAGCACCATGCGCGCCGGACGATCCGCTGGTGGCACTGGACAACGTCCTCGCGACGCCCTGGTCGGCCTTCAATACGGAGGCGTCCACTACCAGAATGTCCATCGCAGCAGCGATGGAGGTGATAGCAGTGCTGCAGGGACACGCCCCAATGCATCCTGTGAACGAGGTATCAGGATCCAGGGGCGCTTGATCACCCAGCGGTACCAGAAAGTCGCAACTAGACAACCTGGAGGTCTTTAGACATGGGCGAAATCGACAAGATTCTCTTCGATGAACTCACCTGGCCGGAGGTCAAGGAGATCGTTGCGCAGCAACGGGTGCCATTGCTTCCCGTTGGCTCCATAGGAGCACATGGTCCCCACGCCCCTCTCAAGACCGATTGCGTAGGCCCGTTTGAAGTCTGTAAATTAGCGGCCAACCGGGTTAGGGAGGACGCCATCGTCATGCCGCTAGTCAACTATGGTTTTGAGGGGTTCCACACCAATTTCCCCGGTACCATAAGCATCACCGAACAGAATCTGATCGGTTACGTGGCCGATATTCTGTTCAGTCTGGCTCATCATGGCTTCAACAAGATCATCATCGTGAATGGGCACGGTGGCAATCCACCCTTTCTGAATCTGGCTATGAGGCGGCTGAACCTCGAGAAGTATCCCAAGACTGTGGCATGTGTGATCACGTGGTGGGACCTTATCCCTCAGGAAGACTTGAACAGCCTCTCAGATTCCGAATTCGGCGGCATGCGCCACGCTGGTGAATTCGAAACCTCGGTGATGTTGCATACGGACCCCGAGCTGGTGCAGATGGACAAGGCGGTCAAGCAACTGTGGCACGGCGATCTGAGAGGTAGCGGGAAAACAGCGGCGGGCATGTCCAGAGCGGGAGGGACGCCCCTGGGTCCGGCGATGTACGTCGGGTGGATGGGAGGTATGGGTGGTAGCGAGCACGGGATTATGGGCGACCCCACAGTGGCAACAGCAGAGAAGGGCAAGAAGTGGTTGAATATCGCCGCAGAGAATCTGGCTCAGTTCATTCTTGACTGGAAGAGAATGCCCATTAACCCAGCAGTTGACCACCACTAGTGTCATAATGCACCCAGAACCCACGGAAACTTCAGTGCCCATTTCCTGTTGTGCTGTGCATAACTTACGCTAGAGCCAGGTCCACCTGCCTGAGGATGGACCTAGCCCAATGCTGAAGGCGCTGTACGCCATGTGATCTTCTTGACTAATCCCCCATTGCACCCATCATAGCTTGGACAAACTCCTCGATGTCAGGTAGCGCTGCACACTCGGCTACGTGAATGCAAGTCGCTGTGAGAGCGCTACCTGGACAGCGTCGCCGCCGCCGACCGCAAGATGCTCGCCAAGGTGTTTCACGTGTTGAAGTGGACGCCGAGGGAGTTGGAGCGCACCATCGCCGCGCTTGTTGAGGAAGGCACAGCTCGGGAAATCAGGTATGGAGAGGCTGGGATGCAATAGGTCCTCCTGAAACAACAGGGACGCTTGGCGTGCCTGGGCTCTGACTTCGGCAGGTAGCGCCTGGAAGGCCTTGACGAAGCGCGGGGTTCTAGGTGGCGCATTACCTTCAACGCCTTAGTTGCCTCTTACAGTCCCTTGACGTAAAATGGGGCACAGGCGTCGCGGCAGATGCACCCAGTGCACTCTCTATACGCTTAAGGAGGACACGAATGGCTGGAAAACTGTCTGACAAGAAGGTGGCAATGATCGTGACCAACAGGTACGAGGACATCGAGCTGCTCTTCCCCATCCTGAGGCTCGCAGAAGAGGGAGCTGAAGTCCTCGTCGCAGCAGTCGGGGAGGACGTCAAGGGCATGTTCGGGCATCCCGTTCCCATCCCCGTCATGGCGGAGGGGAATCGGTACACGATGGTTCCCATCGAGGAGCTCAAAGCCGAAGACATCGACTGCCTCTACTTCCCCGGTGGGTACTCCCCGGATCAGTTGCGGCTGCACGAAGGGACGCTGGCCCTCGTGCGGGAGTGCGACCGGCAGGGCAAGTTCATCGCCAGCATCTGCCACGGCCCCTGGGTGTTGATCTCCGCGGGGGTCATCGAGGAGAAGCAGGCCACCGGTTACGCCGCCGTGCGAGATGACCTGGTGAACGCAGGGGCCCACTTCGTGGATGTGCCAGCCGTGCGGGACGGCCACATCATCACTGGCCGGGTGCCCGACGATCTACCTGAGCTGTGCCAGACGATCATCGAGGCGCTGTCTGACTGAGCTGACCGCAGACGTCACACGGCTCCGACAATCGAGTAGTCGCCGCCCCCAGCTGACGATCCTGCATCACCCTCAACATAGCGACGGAGATTGCCTGGCGGCGTGCGCTGCTATGGTTTTGTCAACCTTTCGCGCCTGGAAGCCGAGTCGCTGCCTATCACAACGGTTTCGCTTGTAGGTGCGCCGTCGTAGTGCCTGGGTTCGAAGGTCTTGGGCGGGATGTTCCACGATGTGATTTCGTTAGGACAGGCTGTGTCTCCAGGTCAAGCGTCCAGCTTCGCCACTGCGTTGACCCGCCAGGCACGGGCGGATTGACATCCCTCCCATTTGTGGTATAGTCGTTGTCGCTGGCATGAAGCCAACTCGCGAGCACCTTGTGAGACCTCCACAAACCAGCCTGAAGGTACGGGATGTGGCATCCATATAACGAAGACCAGCGCCGAACCATCTGACAGACACACAATCACGGTTCGCTGCATCCCGCTAGAGAACTCAATAGTGTAACACTGAAGGGCCATGAAGGCCTCTTCCGGCGTGAAGCCGGGGCCTTGGTGGCCTTTTTGTTTGCTGATGAATAACACAGATGATGAACTGGCCTACTATGACCGGACCTGCCGGCGGCTGCGGCTGATGTTGGCGGATCGGTTGCCTCTCACGGTGGACCCGGAGCAGGTGGTGACGGCCTACGCCTACTGGGTGTGTTGTCGGGTCAAACGGCGGGGTGCCGACTGGGAGCAGACCCTGCGCGAATACGCCGATATCGCCTGCCGCCGCGCTGTCGATGAGAGCGAGACCGAACGGCGCGAGGTAGCCCTGCTACGCCGCGAACTGGCGCGGGCACGCGGTCCGGTACTGGACGTGGGCGCGGGCTGGGGACGGTTGGCTCCTCTCTACGACGATCTGGGATTGCCGGCCGTCTACGTGGAACCAGAGCCCCTGGGGACCCGATTGATGCGCCGCAGCGGCCTCCGGCGCGTCGTGCGCTCAGTCGGCGAGGCGCTGCCGTTCGCCGCCGAGACTCTCACCACCGTCGTGGTCGGTTGGGTGCTGCATCACGATGCGCCCGCCCTCGACGCGATGGGCATCGTGCGCGAGGTGGCGCGCGTAGTCAGGCCCGGTGGACGACTGCTATCCATTGAGCCGCTGGACAGCGGCTTCGACGTCGAGAAGTGGACGCGGTTGCTCCACAGCGCCGGTTTCGAGGTTGACAGCGTGCAGGAGTTCTTTCAGGTTCCCGGTGACCCTGGCACAGGGGAACGGCAGGCCCTGGCCATCGCACGCCGGCGACCAGTCCCGTTTGTGCTGCCGCTTCCAGGTGTCTCATGACTCGAGTTGATCATTCGGATTGAACAAGGAGAACTACCAATGAACTTGCCGTTGAAACCCAGGGCACCGATCGAGGACCTGATCCGAGAAGGCGATCTCGAAGCGCTGCTCCGCAAAGCAGGGGAAGTACACGGCCACTTCTGCCCTTACGTGGCCCTCGGCGTCCGGGCAGGTGTCATCGCCCTGAAGACCCTCGGCATCGAGCACAACCTGGGGATGGAAGAGGTCGTCGCCATCGTAGAGACCAACAACTGCTTCAGCGACGGCATCCAGGTCGTCACCGGCTGCACCTTCGCCAACAACGCCCTGATCTACCACGACCTGGGCAAGACGGCGGTGACAGTGGCAAAGCGCGACGGTGAGGCCGTCCGCGTCGCCGTCCGGGCCGACTATGCCGACAGCTTTGACGTCCGGTACCCGGAAGCGGACGCCCTATTCCAGAAGATCGTCGCCGAGCGCCAGGAGCCGACGCCGGAGGAGCAGGAGCGGCTGACGCAGTTGTGGGCCGAGACGTCCTACAAGCAGCTTGAAGTGCCGGCCGACGAGCTGTTCACGGTGCAACGCCTGCGGATTGAGATGCCAGCCTACGCGCCCATCCTCGCCTCGGTCACGTGCGCCGTGTGCGGGGAGAGCGTGATGGAGACACGGGCCAGGGTGCAGGACGGCAAGCCTGTCTGCATCGCCTGTGCCGCTGCCCCTCATTACCGGCTCGACGGGGCGGGCATCGCGGTATCAGACCTGAGACCCCAACCGAGACCCTAAAGGTCTCGGAAAACCTTTAGGGTCTTCGCTACGTGGTAGGGATGGGAGGCCTTCCCGTGAAACGGCGCGCGCTGTCGTACCTGCTGACGCTGTGGATCGTGCTGACAGTAAACTTCCTGCTGCCGCGCCTGCTGCCCGGTGACCCGCTGGCGGCGCTGCTCGACCCGGAGAACTCGGATTACGTCTTCGACGCCGAGGTGCGCGCGGCACTGGAAGCCTACTACGGGCTGGACCGCTCCTTGCCGGCGCAGTACGCCGCCTACCTGGCGGGGGCAGTGACCGGCGACCTGGGCCGCTCCATCCGGCTGAACCAGCCGGTCGATGCATTGCTGGCCGCCCACCTGCCGTGGACGCTGTTGCTCACAGGGACAGCGCTGATACTGGCGTCGCTACTCGGCCTGCTGGGCGGGACCGAGGCAGCCTGGCGGCGCGGCGACTGGAGCGACCGGGTCCTGTTGACGGCGGGCATCATCGCCGGCAACGCGCCGGTCTATTTCGTGGGCATGATGCTGATCATCGTCTTTGGTGCGGAACTGGGCTGGTTGCCGCTGGCCGGCGGGCGCACGCCGTTCGCTCACTACGACACACCGCTGGCCGCCATCGTGGACGTGGGGCGACACCTGATCCTGCCCGCCACGACCCTGACCCTGGCGCTGGTAGGAGGCAAGTTCCTCCTGGTGCGCAACAACGTGGTGAGCGTGCTGGGCGAGGACTTCATGCTCGTCGCCCGCGCCAAGGGGCTGCCGACAAGACGGCTGAAGTGGGGGCATGCTCTGCGCAACGCGCTCTTGCCCTTCGTGGCCCACCTGGCGGCCCACGCCAGTATGGCCATCACCGGGGCGGTGTTCATCGAGACGTTGTTCAACTACCCCGGCATGGGGCGGCTGATCTTCGAGGCCGTCGGCGCGCGCGATTACCCGGTCATCCAGGGCGTGTTCCTGGTCGTCTCGACGACGGTGCTCACTGCCAACCTGCTGGCCGACTGGCTCAACGCGCGCCTGGACCCACGGCTTAGGGAGGAGGGAGCGTGAGCGGCAGCGAAGCCCCTAAAGGAAACGGATTGGCACAATCCGCACCTTTAGGGTCTCTGGAGGGAAGCGAAGCGGCCTTCGGCCTGATCCTGCTGGCGCTGTTCGCGCTTGTCGGCCTCTGCGCGCCCCTCCTGGCCCCCTACGACCCCTACGAGTTCTCCGGGCAACCGCTGGAGCGGCCCGGCCCGGCCCACCGTCTGGGCACGAACGACGTAGGACAGGATATCTTCAGCGAACTGATCTACGGCGCACGTATCTCCCTGCTCGTCGCACTGGGAGCGGCAGCGGGCACCGTGGCCGTGGGCGTGCTGGTCGGCAGCATAGCCGGGTACGCCGGCGGCTGGCTCGACGGGCTGCTGATGCGCGCCGTAGACGTGCTGATGACCCTGCCGCGCCTGCCGTTGCTGATCCTCCTGGCCTCCTTCATTGGCGCGGGGCTGCCCCAGACGGTGACCATCATCGCCCTGCTTTTCTGGCCGGCCACGGCCCGCGTCATCCGCGCCCAGGTGCAGGCGCTGCGACGGCGTGGCTACGTCAGGATGGCCCGAGGCTTTGGCGGCGGGACCGGCTATGTCCTCGTTCGCCACATCCTGCCGGAGATCGGCCCGTTGATCGCCTCCGGGCTGGTGACGGCTGCCGGGCGGGCGGTGGCGATGGAGGCCGGCCTGGCCTTTCTGGGCCTGGGCGACCCGACGGCCAAGAGCTGGGGGCTGATGATCCGCTTCGCCTTGAACTTGCCCGGCCTGCTGCTCACCGACCGCTGGCTGTGGTGGCTGCTGCCACCGGGGCTGTGCATCACGCTGCTCATCCTGGCCCTGACGTTCGCCGGGATAGGGCTGGAAAGACATCTGCACCCGCAGCTAAGACCTTTAGGGTTTGAGAAACCCTAAAGGTCTGGTTGGAGCACCGAGGCGGATGCAGACATCCGCCTCTAGAGAGTTGATTGTGACTATGCATGCAAACATTCCTATGCTTTCTGTACGTGACCTGCACGTTCACTTTCCGCCGCCGGTTTCGTCCAACGGACACAGTAACCCAGCGATTCGCGCGGTAGATTCTGTCTCGTTCGACCTGGCGGACGGCGAGGCCCTGGCCATCGTCGGCGAGACTGGTTCGGGCAAGACGACCATCGCGCGGGCGCTGCTGGGGCTGCACCCGCCGAACTGCACGCGGGGCAGCGTCCGTCTGACCGGGCAGGAGTTGGTTGGTCTGCCCGAAGATGCGTGGCGGCCCATCCGCTGGCGGCGCATCGCCATGGCCGTGCAGTCTGCGGGGACGGCCTTCGACCCGGTGTACCGCATCGGGGAGCAGATCGCCGAGCCACTGCGGGAGCACCTGGACCTGCCCTCCGAAGAGGCCCGGCTCCGGGCGGAGTCGCTGGCCCGCCGCGTGGGGCTGGAGACCCGTCACCTGCGGGCCTACCCTCACCAGCTCAGTGGCGGCGAGAAGCAGCGCGCTATGCTGGCCATGGCGCTCAGTTGCGAGCCGGAGCTCCTGATTCTGGACGAGCCGACCAGCGGGCAGGACGTGCTCTCCCGTGCCCGGCTCCTCGCCCTGCTGCGCCAGATTCGCCGGGAGAGCGGCGTGAGCCTGCTGCTCATCTCCCACGACCTGGCCGCCGTGGCGCGCCTAGTCGAGCGAGTGGCCGTCCTCTACGCCGGCAAACTGGTCGAGGTCGGCCCGACGGCCGAGATACTGGAACGCCCACGCCACCCCTACACCTGGGGATTGCTCAACGCCTATCCCAACATGAGCACGGCGCGCGATCTGCGGGGCATCCGCGGCGAACTCCCGGACCCGGCCAATCCACCGCCGGGCTGCCGCTTTTGTCCACGCTGCACCCAGGCGGTCGAGCGCTGCCGGTGGGAGGAGCCGCCGCTACAGCCTGTCCCCCTCTCTTGCGAGGAGAGGGGGCAGGGGGTGAGGTGGATCGCCTGCCACCTGGGGGGCTTGCAGACGCTCCTGCGGGCCGATGGCCTGCGCAAGGTCTTTTCCGGTAACGGGCACGGTATTCGTGGTAAGCAGACCCTAAAGGTTTCCAAAACCTTTAGGGTCTCATCTGGAGTGCCGCGCTGCACCGGGCCGGAGGAGGATCAGGTCGAGGCGGTACGCGGGGCCGACCTGGAGGTGCTCGAGGGCGAGGTCGTCGCCCTGGTCGGCGAGACCGGCAGTGGCAAGACGACGTTGGGACGGCTGCTGGTTGGGCTGCTGGAAGCGGACGGCGGGCGCGTCATCTTTGAGGGGCAGGATCTGGCCGCGGTGAATGGGCGGAAGCGCAAGGCGTTGCGACAGCGCATCCAGCTCGTTCCCCAAGACCCCTTCGACGCCATCAGCCCGCGACTGACAGTAGCCGAGATCGTGCGCGAGCCGCTGGACGTGCAGAAGATCGGCACACTGGTGGAACGCGATGACAAGGTGCGCCAGGCGCTGCACGCCGTGGGCCTGTATACCTGTTCGGCGTTCCTGTCGCGGCACGCCCACGAACTGAGCGGCGGACAGTTGCAGCGCGTCGCCATCGCGCGTGCCCTGGTGCTCGAACCCAAGCTGATCGTGGCCGACGAGCCGGTCTCGATGCTTGACGCCAGTGAACAGGCCAAGCTGATCAACCTGTTGAAGGATATTCAGAACGAGCGCGGGATGGGCCTGCTGTTGATCTCGCACGATCTGGCGCTGGTACGCAAGGTAGCCGACCGTATTCTCGTCATGCAACACGGCGAAATCGTCGAGGAAGGCCCGACCAGCCGCGTCGTCACCCATCCTCGCCACGCGTACACCCGCTCCCTCCTACAAGCCGCCCCGGCCTTCGCCTGGGATGGCGAAGATGAAGGATGGGGCTGCTGCCCGCCGAGTTTGGACGCGGGCATCTATCAGCACACAGTAGACAGTATGCTCAACCCAATCATCCGATCCGATTGACCGATCCAGCCCACTGCTCATTCCAGGAGGAACAATGTCTGAACACCATCCGCTTCGCAAGGTCCCGTGGGGCCTCTCCATGATCATCGTCCTCGTACTCGCAGCGTGCAGCACCCCACCGTCCTCTCCTGCGCCGCCCGCAGTGGAATCCGTCGAGGTGTTGCGCGTGCCGGGCGGCGGCTACTGGGGCCATCCCTCGCCCTTCGGCTTCAACCGCGGGCCGGGCTACACGCGCGCCTCGCTCGTCTTTGACACGCTGATCTGGCGGGACGCCAGCGGCGAGACCATCCCCTGGCTGGCCACCGACTGGTCGCTCTCCGACGACGAGTTGACCTGGACCTTCACCCTGCGCGACGGGGTGCGCTGGCAGGACGGCGAACCGCTCACCGTGGACGACGTCGTCTTCTCCATCGAATACTACCTCGCACACCCCGGCACCGCCTGGTTCATGGCGCAGGTCAACGAGATCGAGTCGGTCACCCGTGTGTCCGACAACCAGGTGGCGCTCACGCTGGTACGGCCCTTCGCCCCTTTCCTGCAGACCACCGCCGAGTCCCTGCTCATCTTTCCGCAGCACATCTGGGAAAAGGTGGACGACCCCAAGACCTACACCGAGGCGGACGCCTTCGTCGGCAGCGGGGCCTACAAGCTGGTCGAGTACAGCCAGGAGGAGGGCACGTACCTGTTCGAGGCCAACCCTGATTTCTTCCTGGGCGCGCCCTACGTACAGCGTATCGCCTTCGTGCCCACCAGCGACAACATCCTGGCCCTGTCCAACGGTGACGTGGCCGCCTTCGACCAGTTCGGCGGCGTGACCGAGGAGATGCTGGCCCCCTTCCGCCAGGAACCGTTCGTCGTCTCCGAGGCACCCGGCGAGTGGGGCATGTTCCTCTACTTCAACCTGGAGAAAGAGACGCCGCTGCGCGACGCGCGCGTGCGCCATGCCATCGCCCACGCCGTGGACCGGCAGGCGATGGTGGAGCGCGTCTTGTTCGGCTTCGGCGATGCCGGGAACCCCGGCTTCCTGCCCCCGGCCAATCCGTCGCACAACCCGGACGTGCCGGACTACGCCCTCGACCTGGAGCAGGCGAAGGCTCTGCTTGAGGCAGCCGGATACGACGGCACGCCGATCCAACTGGCCTACTCACCGGACTGGATCATGGCCTCGACGCGCGTGGTCGAGATCATCGAGGCCGGCCTGACGGAGATCGGTATTCAGCTAGAGCACGTGACGATGGACCAGGCCACGATTGACGCCGCGGCGACCGAGGGGAACTACGAGATGCTGATCACCGGCTTCGGCGGTCTGGGCGGCGACCCGGATCAGATGCGGCGCAATTTCGCCAGTGCCAGCCAATCAAGCGGGTTTTCCCGCGCCCAGGGCTATTCGAATCCCGCTTTCGACGCCCTGGCTGAGGCGCAGGTCTCGATGAGCGATCCGGAGGAACGGAGCGAGGCGGTCGGCGAGATGCAGGAGATTCTGGCCAAGGATCTACCGGCATTGCCACTGTACTACACGGCCCGGGTGGTGGTTTTCAACGCCGAGGTATTCGACAACTGGTATTTCACACCCGGTGGCTACGGCGGTGGCATTCCGATGCCGTACAACAAGCACCAATTCATCGTCGGGCTGCCGGAGGGACTGGTCATCCGGGGCACGGAGTGATCCGTACACATCTTCTTCATAAAGGAACCCGCATCATGAATCGCTTGCGAGCGTATTTTGAGAATCTGGCCGAAAGATGGGACGCACAGCAGCCCGCCGGCCGCCAAGACGTGTTGCGCCAGTTGTTGGTGCCCTTCGAGGGCGTGATGGGCGCGGCGGAGGCGATCCTGGAGGTAGGCACGGGCACCGGGGCGCTCATTCCCTGTCTAAGAGCGTGCGCGCCCAATGCCTGGCTGGTGTCCATCGATCTGGCCCACGCGATGCTGGGGCGCGCCCGGGAGCGGCAGGCTGCGGCTGGGCTGATTCAGGCTGACGTTCATCGCCTGCCCTTCGCATCCCGGCCGGCGCGCGAACCGGCGGGCAATGCCGGCCGCTTCGATCTGGTCGTGTGCCACAACAGCTTTCCCCACTTTGCCCACAAGGAGGCCGCCTTGTACGAGATAGTGCGGGTCTTGTCTCCCGGCGGGCACCTGTTCATCCTGCACGATCTGAGCCGGGAGCAGGTGAACGCCATCCACAGCGGTGCGGGAGAGCCGATCCGGCACGACCTGCTGCCGCCAGGCGAGGACACGCGGCGCATGTTGCTTCGAGCCGGCTTCATCGATGCGCAGGTGGCAGACACGGAGGATCACTACGTCGCTATCGGGCGGCGAGACAAGGCATTGCAAGACATATGTGTTAGAGAGGAGGAGATCGGATGGGTTCCCCAACCATTGCACTGAGCGCCCACTGGCACACATACCCCGACCGGTTCGCCTGGGTCGCGGAACACGGGTTTGCGCTGGAATACTCGCCCAACCCGGAGGCTTTCGACACGCTCCCGGCGCACGTAGACCCGTTGCTTGAGGCCGGTGTCCCGGTGCGCTATCACGGCTTCTTCCCGCGCCACGAACTGGGCCACGCCGACGGTGACGCCGCCGAGCGGGCCGTGCGCGTCCACGTCGCGGCGCTGGAGGCGATGCGCGGGCGGGGAGAGCAGGTCATCACGCTCCACGTGGGCCTGAACCCCGAAACCCCGCTCGACCATGGCCAAGCGGTGGAGAACCTGGCGAGGCTGGTGCAGCACGCCGCAGGCCTGGGCATCACCATCTGCCTGGAGAACCTGCGCCGCGGCCCGACCAGCGATCCGGAGACCGTCGTCGCGTGGGCGCGCCAGTCCGGCGCGATGATCACGCTGGACGTGGGACACGCGGTGTCTTGCCAGCGCGTACAGGACGGCGAATTGACCCCTCTTGACTTCGTCGAGATGTTCGCCGACCGGTTGACCGAGGCCCACGTGTACGAACGGGAATCCGATCGGCACTATCCGCCCCACGACATGACTGTCCTGGGGCCAATCGTCGACCGGCTGCTAGCCACCCGATGCGCCTGGTGGACGATCGAGTTGAACGACTATGCCGAGGCTTTGGCAACGCGGAGCTTGTTGCTCGATTACTTACAGGTTGTGCGCTAGACGCACGACCGGCGGACCGCCGGCATCTAGCTGGCGCGCCATCGGAATGGCGTGCCACTCCGCCGGCGCAATGTCCCCGGATGGAGCGGATTGTTCCAATCCGGCGGATTGCTGCAATCCGAGGGAGTGATCGATCTACTCGAGCCGGGCCTACTTGGCAATCCGAAACACGCAGGCTGGATCACCCAGGGCGATGCAGGCGATTTCCTTCGCGGGATGGTTGTGGCCGGTGCCCCACTCGATCATCTCCTCGTACACGGCGGTAGCGATGTGGCAGACGGGATGGGCCACGCTCAGCGCGCCGGCGCGGGCGCGGCGCGCGATCTCCGCACAATAGGGGCACTCGTGTATCTCCATGTAGAAGGCGTCGTCCGCTTCCCTCATGTGGTGGGGGTTGCCGTACAGCTCCACGCCCTCTTCCTCCACCCGTTGCAGGATCATCTCTATGCGCTTGTTCTCCGGTAGGAGCTTGAGCGCCGCCCCGGCCACGGCATAGCGGGCCGGGTGTATGCGGCGGATCTCCCGCCCGCCCTTTCGCCCGCCCTGCACGAATACGGCGCGGGAGCCGCGAGGGCCAAAGATCTCGTAGATGTTGGCCAGGATAGCCGAATACTGCTGGACGGTGATGGAAGGAGACTCGTCGGCCGGGGGCGGGTCGTTCAGGTATTCCGGGCAGCCGCTCTTTCGCAGCAGCATCGCCAGCGATCTTCTGCCCATCAAATCGCTGACCTGCTGGAACACGATGTACAGCAACAGGTTGGGGATGCGTTTTTCGGCCACGGGGCACCTCCTGTTCTCTTCGAGAGGTGTTGCACGCGTAATGTCAAAGCGCGGATGGTCTCTGGCACAGGCTACCTGTCCATGGACGACGACCAGCGTGGCGGCTCGTGCGGAGGCCGCATCAGGCAGAACGAGACTGCGGAGGGCACGGAGACCGCGCCCCTACCATTGCACGGGTACCGCTCGCCAGCCCGCACACCAATGTACCACGATACACCGACAAGCGCAAGCCCGCGAACGCACAAACGGCCGATCGTTGCCTCCAGCCGAATGTTCGCCACAAAGAGTGGAGATTCTGCCAAACGCCGCGGAATGGCTCCAGAGAACCTTCAAGGCCCTTGATAGCTTCCTTTTCCTTGGGCTCCTTGGCCTTGCGCTTCTAGCACTCCGAGAGTACAATCGAAGCACAGTGGCGTCCCGGCTTGGCGGGGAGGTGATATTGTGAACACTATTCCCGTGACCGTTGATAGGATAGTACGACTAATGCGCCAACTACCGCCGCGTGATAGGCTGCGTGTAGTGGTGGAAGTCTTGCCAGACTTCGAGCAGGTTCTGCCCGGCGCGTCACCGATCTCGGATTTCTGGGTAAGCGCTGATGTGCATACATTGGCCGAAAGCCAGGGTGTCCGTCCGGTTGATGATTTCGATGAGCTACTAGGTGGTTGGCCCGAGGATGAACTGATAGATGATTTTATTGTGGCGGTTCGCAGGATGCGACGGCAGAATCCAGCAGAGGTGAGAGCGTGAACGGAGTTGTGATTGATGTCCCCGTGGCGGCATCCGAAGAGGGTTAGCACGTGATGGAGGGACGAGGGGATGAGACGCTTCAGTTTTCTGCCCGTGGCTCTGGGGATACTCGGGCTGGCCCTGGTGGGGCTCGCGGGCTGCGCTACTGACACACCGCCTCAGGTGACCGGCGTCCCGGGAGCAAGCGCCCTGCTGGGCGAACCGCAGACGACCGCGTCGGCAGTGGCAGCCACCGCCACGGTGCAGGCGGCTCTGCAACAAAGCACGATTGACGCGGCTCAGGCCGCGCTCACTCAACAGGTTCCCACGGCCACCGGAACAGCTCAGGCCACCCCGGACCCCGGAGCGCTGTTGTTGACGGCCCAGGCTCGCAGCCGCGAAGCCACGGTGACGGCGGCTATCGCCAACGCTACAGCCCAGGCCGCCGCCCAGCAGAGCACGATTGACGCGGCGCGCGCTGCGCTGACGCGCCAGGCTATGGAGGCCACGGACCAAGCCCAGGCCACACGGGACGCCCTGGCGCTCCAGCTGACGATTCTCGCGCTCAACAAGGAGGCGACGGCCACGGCGGAGGCACTCGCCTTCCAGGCCACGGCCACCCAGCGGGCGCGCGAGAGCGCGGCGACGGCGCAGGTCCTGACCCAGGAAGCCATCCGAACCGCGGAGGCCGCCGCCGACCAGGCGACCGCCACCGAGCAGGCGTACGTGCGGACGGCCACCGCGGAAATCTCGAACCGAGACGCCACAGCGACGGCGGAGGCCGCCGCCATCCAGGCCACGGCGACCGAGCGCGCGCACGAGCGAGCCGCGACGGCTAACGCGTTCTACATCGCTCAGACGGCCACTGCGGGCGCAGCCGCGAGGCAACAAGAGACACTGCGCTACGGCACAGGGGTGCTGATCCTGGTACTGGCCATCGGATTGGTTGTAGTCCTCGTCTTCGGTCTGCGCTCCCGATGGCCCATGGTTCTTCTGTGGGATTCCCTGCGGGGGTCCAAGGGAGCAAGCCCGGACGAGGAACCCTGCCCGCCGATCACTGTCCAACCCGACGGCTCAGTCCAGATTCCTATGCTGCGGTCGCCGCAGGACCAGGAGTGCTATATTCCCCGCAAGTATCTGGGGGATGTGCTCAGTTGGATGAGACTGCAGGCCAGGAGCGAGGGCGAGACGCCGGCGGGTCTGATCGGCGCGCCGGTGGTACCTGGCCTGCGCAGCGTGCATACCCTGCGCAGGCTCGATCAAGCGGAGAGGTCCGGGGCCATACCTCCCTCACTGGCGGCAGCGCTGGAGGCCGACTGGAGGAGGTACGGTGATGAGGGATGAGGTGATCCTGTATTGGGGCACGATGATCGACGTCCTCGCGGAGCAAGGACTCCTGCAGGAGAGTCTCCCCTCAGGGGACGTGGTGGTGCCCGAGGCGGAAGCCTACGTCTTGCCGGAACGGGTGATCTTCGTACTGGACCTGCAGCACTTGGGCGGCATCCCGTTGGAGGTATGGCTGGATGAGCGGCTGTGGGCCCGTTGGCGGGCGGCGCTGGCGGGCCGCAGGGTGTTTGTCACCAGGGATGGAGGGCTGGCGATCACCGTTTCCCGCGATCCTGTGGTCCCATCCGCCGGAGTGCCGACGCTGGGAGGGGCCGGGGTTGGGTGAGGGCGGATCGGGGCGAAGGCAAGCGGTATGGAATTGACGCTTGTTTCGGAAGCGTAGACCTGTCAGTCCACTGATCTGTGTTCCACCCCTGGACACAGCAGACGTTGCGGACAACGCCATTCCGATGGCGCGCCATCGGAATGGCGCATCGTGCGTCCGGATCAATGTCCGCTGCGTCTGGTGCCTTATTCCTCTGTATCGAGGTCGGCCTCAATCTCGGCGATCATCGTGTCGCATAGCGCTATCTCTTCCAGTTGCTCGTTTAGATTCCCCTCGGCCATGCTGACCAGCATCACCAATACGTCCACCTCGGTCTGCCAGGTCGCACGCGCCGCGTCATCCTGGGCCTTGTCCAGCAACCGTTGCGCGATCTCCAGTTCGTATTGCCGTCGTTCCAACTCGGGCGTGATTTCTTCGTCAATCTTGCACTGGGCCTCAATGGCCCGATCCTCCCAATCTCGCAACACGTCGCGCTTGAGCATAGCGCGTGCTTCTTCCGCGTTGCGCGGGATTGTGGCGAAGTAGCGTCCCTCGTCCAGCGCGCACTCGGCGAAACCCGCCAACCGGGTGTGGGCGCGGGGGAAGTACGCTTCCAGTACTTCTACTGCCTCTCTGCTTCCATCGTGAGCCAGGATCAGCAGGGCCTCCTGCATCTCCCAGCGCTGACTGTCGTCCCGTTCCAGTAGAACGTGCCGGGCGTCGGCGACGGTCTCCGGACGCTGGCGCAGGTCGTAGGGCGGGCAGCACCGCCCGTAGCCGGGGCACGATTCGCCGCAATGGGGGACGCGGTACCACTCACCGTTTTCTAGCTTCACCAGGCCGCCGCGGCCCATCTTGAGATTGCCTTCGAACTCCTCCTCGCCCAAGTAGTCGCCGGTGATGACGTCGCGGTAGCCAGCGCAGCAGATACCGCAGCCCGGGCAGCGCGTGCCGCAGTCGGCTTCCTCGATCAGACGCCGGTGGTCGTCTTCTGTGACCGTTGTACTGCCTATCATGCGCGGGTCATAGGGGGGTGTCCATTGAGTCCAGACCATGGGTCTCCTTTCTCACGTCGTATGGAGGGCGCGGATACCGCGCCCCTACATTGTCGTCAACTTGCAGCTTGGTTCACCGGCATACGCGAGGACGCGCACACGAGGTCGCTTGTCGGCACATACTGGCCTCATCCGCGTCGACTAGGCGGCGACCGAGCCATGGACAGGGATAGACACGACGGCGACGCCCCCGCTCACGTTCAGGAAAACGATCGTTGCTTCCACATCTTCCCCGCACAGCAGGCGGACGGCACGCTTGTATCGCGCCACCTGTTTATCGTACTCCTCGTTCCGAATGTGTGTCGGCAGGTCCACGCCGGGGCGTGGCCGGTCGGTCTTGAACTCGGCGATCTTCCACATCCCGCCGACGCGGTACAGCAGGTCTATCACGCCGCGCTTGAGCTGCCCGCCGTCCTCGATGCTGAAGGGCACCTCGTGCCATCGCTGCGCCGCGTCCATCTCGGCCCACAAGGGATGCGCACGGAAACGCCGCAGGAGGCGCTGCGCCTGCAAGTTCGCCTCGTGGATCTCTCCCTCGTCCACCACGCCCATCTCCAGCGCGAACGGGCGCAGGAACGCCTCCATCCCCTGCTCCTCGAAACGCCAGTGGCGCAGCGCGGCGTGGACCAGCGTGCCCACCACCCACGCGGGCGGGTACGGGCGCTCCGTACGGGGCACCACGCGCCAGACCCGGCGCGGCAACGGGCCCTCACGCGCCGTGAGCTTGGGGGCAGGCTCAACCGTAGGGACACGCCATTCTGATGGCGCAGTCTCTGTGCCTGCCCCGGTGGGAGTGGCGAGAGGAGCGACCAGGTCCCGGGAGACGGGCTGCTGGCAACCCTCCGTTCGTAGGTCCGCCGGAGTGCCGTGGGTCGAGGGTTGCTCCTCGCGCCAGGGATAGAGCGTGCATCCGATATCCTGGGCTAATGGCAGGGGTTGGGGTTCGATAGGCGTGCCGGGGATGGATAGATCGTCCAGCCCCGCCCTTTCCCCCAGGAGCTTCAGCCAGCCCGACAGGCTCAGTTGGCCGCCTTTGCGGATCTTGGTGTGGGCACTGACCAGCAGCTTCTCTCGAGCCCGGGTTGCGGCCACGTAGAGCAAGCGGCGGTCCTCAGCATCGTCCCGCTCGACGTCGCGCAGCGCGGCCAACTGAAAGGCAGCCGGGCGACGGTCGTCGTCGCGGGAGACCCGCAGGTCGACCGTCACGCCCAGTTGGGCGTCCAGCCGGACGCGCGCTCCCCCACCGTGCCCTGCGTGGGCGGCGTCGGCGATGACGAGCACGGGAAACTCAAGCCCCTTGGCCTTGTGGACAGTCATCAGTTGTACCGCGCTCCCGGCCTCGGTGGGTGCCTCGCTCTCCCGGGCGCCGACGTCGCGCAGGGTGCGGACGTACTCCAGGAACTCGCCCACGCTCACCAATCCGCTGGTGTGGGCATCGGCCAACAGCTTGTCCACGTTGCGCAGCGCGCGCGTCCCACCCTCGCTGGCTCCCAGCGCGGCGCGATAGGCCGTTCGGTCTAGCAGACGCTTGAGCAGCCCCGCCACCGGCACGCGCCCAGCCAGGTCGTGCAGCCCGGCGATCAGCTCCCGGCCCCGCACAGCGCGCGACAGATCGTCTTGGGGTACAATCTCGGGCAGGGCCGGGTGGTTGAGCACCGACCAGATTGAACACGGATTCCCTGACCCCCTCGGTACGACCGATGCGGGGGGGAAGCGCAGTCGGTACAGGGTCGCGTCGGTCAGGCCGACGCCTGGCGAACGCAGGAACCCCACCAGCGCCAGGTCATCGGTGGGGTCGGCGACGGCGACGAGGGCGTTGAGCAGATCGCGCACCTCGTAGCGGTCGTAGAAGCCTCGCCCGGCCACGGTGACGAAGGGGATGCCGGCACGCTCCAACGCGTCCTCGTAGAGGGAGAAATGAGTCGAGGCGCGGAACAGCAGCGCCACGTCCTGCCACTCGATCCTCTCCTGGGCATGGAGCTCGATCAGGCGCGTTGCCAGCCCTGCGGCCGCGGCCTCCCGTCCTTGCCCTGCCGACTGGCCCAGGCCCAGGAGGAACTCGACGAACGGCGGGGCGACGCCCGGGCGCGGATCGGCCCGGTATGCCGTCAGGGGCACGAAAGGTATGGCATAGGCCCGATCCGGCCGCACGACTTGGTCGAGAACAGGGGCCAGCAGGCAGTTGGTGGTCTCCACCAGCGATCGGTGCGCGCGAAACGTCAGGTCGAGCGCGATGACGTGGCCCCCGGCGTGCTCTACGTCGTCCTGCACGCGGCGGAAGACGGTCACGTCGGCGCCGCGAAAGCGGTAGATGGATTGCTTGGCGTCGCCGACGACGAAGAGAGAAGCGGGGGATGGGGAAGACATATTGCGGGCAAACCCCCGTTCGTAGTAAGGGCGGACATTGCGGACGTTGATCGTGCGTCCGTTCGTGCGTCCGACGTAGGTCCGCCGGAGTGCCGTTGGTTGCTTGGCGTCTGGCGTGAAGCCGGTGAGGGCGTAGACGATCTGGCGCTGGCGCTCGTTGGTGTCCTGGAACTCGTCCACCAGCACAGCCCGGGTCTGATCCTGCCAAAAGGCGCGGACCTGTGGGTCTTCTAGAAGCGCAAGCGCCCCGGCCTCCAAGTCGTCGAAGTCAAGTGCATTCTCTGCCCGTCGGGACTGGGCATAGGATTCCAGCGCGCGCCGGTAGGTGGCGTGGAGGGGCCAGATCAACCCGGCGACCTCTTCATCGAGCTCCCAGGCGGCGGGTTTCTTGGGGTCCGCCAGAGGGCGCAGGTGCCGGTCGAAGTGATCGCGCAGGTCGCGCATCGCCTCTTTGGCCGTGGCCAATGCATCGCCGGTCCAGTTGGCCTTGCGCCCGTTGAGCGTGGCGGCCGCGCGCAGCGCGGCCAGTTCCGCCAGCACCGCGTCCAGGTCACCCTGTCGGCGGGCGGCATCCACGGCCTGGGCGCAGGCCAGCACGTCCTGCCGCGCCAGCTCCATCTTATCCGCGGGGGCATCGGCGCGTAGGCCGGCGAGGATGGACAGAGAGCCTTGCCAGCGGGGGACGTCCAGGTGCGCCGCCAGCCAGCCCCGCATTACGGCGGCCCAGGTTTCCAACGGGTCGTCGGCCAGGCGCTCGAAGGCCGCGTCGGCGTCGAGGCGACGGTCGAGGAGCGTGGCGACAACCGTGCGCAGATTCAGTTCGCCCATAGCGCCGAACAGGCGCGATGCGGCGTCGTCCTCGGCGGCCCAGGCCAGTGCTTCCTCGACGGCGCGCGCCCGCAACACCGCCGCGCGGCCCTCCTCCAGGACGCCGAACCCCGGCAGGTATCCCAACCGCGCCGCCGCGACCGGGTGCGCGCGTATGATCTGGGCGCACAAGCCATGGATGGTGCCGACGCGCGCCGCGTCCAGTTCGGCGAAGGCCTGTTCCCAGAAGGCGCGGATGCAGACATCGCGGGCGCGGACGTCCGTTTCTAGAGGGTTGATTGAGCGGCGGGGAGGGCCCTGCGCCAGCCAGTCCACGATAGCCCGGCGGACGCGGGTGCGCATCTCGCGGGCGGCCTTGACGGTGAAGGTGATGGCGACGATGTCGCGCAGGGGCACGCCCGATTCGAGCAGGGACAGGTAGCGCGCCACGAGTGTGCGCGTCTTGCCCGAGCCGGCCCCGGCCGTGACGACGACATCTCCAGGTGCGGAGGCGGCTCTTGCCTGCGTGTCGTTGAGTTGGAGCAGGTCGAGGATGGACATAACATCACCACATCCGGGGCCTGTATGCCTCGCAGAACGCGACGGCCGGACAGAAGGAGGGACATCCTCCGTCCGGCGGCGACGGTGTGAAGCGTCCAGCGCGCACGTCGGCGCTAAACGCCAGGGCAAATTCGACCGCCGTCTCGATGGCCCCGGCGACGCCGTCCTCGCATTTCTCCAGCTTGAGGTAGCTGGGCCTGGCCGAACTGATGTGCCAATAGAAGCCGCTGGCGACCTCCGCGCCCAGCGCCTGCTCTGCGGCCAGAGCATAGAGCGAGATCTGCAGCCGGGTGCCCTCGTCCAGCTCGCGCGACGAGATCGGCGTCGAGCCGGCCTTGTAGTCGATGACGCGCAGCCGCCCATCCGGCGACCGGTCCACCCGGTCGATGTAGCCCCGCAGTAGCAAAGCTCCGGCTCCCTCCTGCCCGCCCGGAAGCGAGATCGCCGGCCGGTCCCTGAGACCAAAGGGCAACTCCTGGGCCAGGGGAGTATATTCGCCGGCATCCTCGATCAGTGCGTCGAGGGTCCGCTCCAGCACCTCCGTCATCTCCTCCCGCTGGCGTTCCCACAGTCGCGTAGGGCGGAAGGCGTAGTCGCGAGGCGCGGCGTCGTACACCTCCCGGGCCACTCCGGGCAGTCCGGCGCGCAGCCGCTCAGGATCGCCGTCGGGGACGCGGTTGTAGAGCCGCTCAAGCACCAGGTGGTAGATCGACCCCAGGGTCAGCACGTCGAAGCCGGGCTCGGGCAATTCGCGCGGCTCTAGTTCCATAGCGTAGGCGGCCCAGAAGTAGAAGGGGCACTTGGCGTAGGTCTCCAGGCGACTGCTGGACCAGGGCCGGTCCGGTCCAAAGCGCTCCGCCAGCGATTCCTGAAGCGTCGCGAGGTCACCGGTCCACGGTGATGGCGTGCCCCGCGACCGGGCACGCAAGATCTGCACAGGAACGTGGAGCCCGGCGTCCGGGCTCGCGCTCCGCAGTTCCTGCTCCGAGGCGGGCTCGCCCACCGGATCGGTGGGTCGGACGTGGCGCAGGGGAGCGTCCTCGACCAAGGCACGCACGGCGGACCAATAGGGCGAGGGTTCCCAGGGCTGGCCGTCCTCGGCCAGGTAGGGCCGGCAGAACAACAGGCGACGACGGGCGCGGGTGACGGCCTGGTAGAAGAAGGCCACCTCGTCGCCTTGCAGGCGCGGCTGGATGGAGAAGCCTTGCCCGGCCATCCAGGCGCGGTCGGATTCCCGCACCAGGGCGTCCTCGCGCTCGGCCCTGGGGAAGTCCCCCTCGGCCAGCCCCAGCAGGGCGACAGAATCGAAGGTCAGCCCGCGCGCCTCCAGCGCCGAGGCGACCAGGATGGCCTCACTCTCGACGGGGAGCGTGAAGGTGGCGTCCTCGACGGCCTGGCTCAGATCGGCCACGAACTCAGCGTGGGACACCGGGGCATCTGGATCGCGACTGAGCACCTCGCTGGCCAACACCAGCCCGCGCAGGACGTCTTTGATCGCGCGTAGGGCGGCGACGTCGCGTTCGGCAGTAGCGGGGCTCTCGCGGGCGCAGGCGACGATGTGCAGCGACGCCGCGCCATCACTCCTAGGAAGGCGCCATTCCGATGGCGCGCCATCAAGCCTAGAAAGGCGCCATTCCGATGGCGCGGCGTCGGTACGGCGACCGTCCACAAAGGCGCCGTCCTCCATCGCCGGGTCTTCGCCGATCAGCGCCTCGATCCACGCCACCCATTCGCGCAGCGTGGCCTGGGGCGGGGGCATGATCCGCGCCACGACCTCCTCGAAGAAGGCCTCCAATCGCGCTGCCTCCGCGCCGACGGGCGGGCGGCTGGGCTTGACCTCTTCCCCGTCATCATCCCGAGAAGGGACGTCATCCCGTTCCATCACCACCAAGCGTCGAAACGCCTCGCGCCACTGATCAAGCCCACTGATGACCTGCCCGGTCCGCGCCAGGGCCAGCAGTCGACCGGCGCGGACGCCGGTCTCGACGGCGCTCCGCCGCGCTGCGTGGCTTTCTACCAACTGGATTGACGTGTCGTCCGACTGCGGATCACACCCTGCCCAGTCGAGGTACGGACTGGCAAGCGCGTCGAGCAGCGCGCGCGGCGACCAGTCGACCGACTCAAGGGGCAACGCCAGGAGGGTGAGCAGCGCGGCGACGGCCGGATTGGCGCGCAACTCGGCCCCGGCCGCGAAGCGCAGCGGCATGCCGAACTCGGCGGCTGCCTCCTCCAGAAACGGGCGATAGGGAAGCACGTCGCGGGCCACGACGGCCACGTCGGAGAGCGGCACACCATCATCCCTAGAGAGGCGCCATTCCGATGGCGCGCCATCGGAATGGCGCCTTCCTAGGAGTGATGGCGCGCCATCGGAATGGCGCCTTCCTAGGAGCGATGGCGCGCCATCGCGCACGACGCGCGCCTTGAGCCAGCGCAGCGCCTCGCGGGCCTCGGCGGCGCGGTTCTGGGCTTCGAGGAACGCGATAGCGCCACCGGCGGAGATCGAGGGCACGTCCGGCTCGAAGAGGCGGGCCTCAAGATAGGCCAGGGGCGGGGCGACACGCGGCTTCCGTTCGGGGAGAGGCGTCGGATCGACGCCGAGCGCTTCGACGAGCGCGGCGCGGGCGCGATTCACGCGGCGGTGGGCCATGCGATCGGGACGACTGAGTTCGCCGCCCAAGGTAATGAGCGTCTCCGTCGCCCGGCCGGCCAGCAGGCGCAGGACGGCTAACTGGGTGGGATTGAACTCGTCGAAGCCGTCCACGACCAGAAGTGACAGATCGGAAAGCAGCGCCGGATCTTGCTCCAGCGCGATGGCGGCCAGCCAGCCCTGCCCCTCGTCGTCCATCCAGCCGTTTTCGATCAGCCAGGTTTGGTACGCGGCGTAGAGTTGGGCTAACTCCGCAAGGCGCGGCTCGCTGTCCTCCGTCGTCGCGACGAGATCCTCTGGAAAGACGCGGGCGCGCTTCAGTTCCTCGAACAGCAGTCCCAACAGTCGCCCGAAACCGGGCGCGGCGCGCAGGGGCGCGTAGTGCGGCAGGCGTCCCGCGTCGCACAGCCACGACACCAGGTGGCGGATCAGCCGGTGGCGCACGGGGAGTGGCATGCGGGTCAGGCCGTCCGTCTCGGGCCCACTGTGCAGCGCCAGCACGTCGCCGTAGAGGTCGTAGAAGGTCTGAACAGTGACACCGAGCGCGCCGCCGGCCCGCGCCAGCCGGCGGTGAAACGCGACCACCTTGAGATGATCGGGCACGAGCACGCGCACCGCAGCCAGTGGGGGCAGGGCGCGGATACGCTCGACAGCGTAGGCCGTCTTGCCGTGCCCGGCGGGGGCCACAAGTAAACGAACCATAGGCAGCTCTATGAAGGGGTGGTCAATTCGACGATCCAGTCCGCCGTCGAATCATAGTGATCGTGACAGGTGAATAGCAGCACCTGGTGCTCTTGGGCAATTTCCCTGCACAACACCACTGCTTGTTTGCGTCTCTCTGAGTCGAACTTCACAAAGGGGTCATCCATGAGCACGGGCGGCTTTGCACCCGGGTAGAGAAGATCGAGCAGAGCCAGCCGGGTCGCCAGGTAGAGCTGATCCACGGTACCCCGACTCAACTCGTCGTCATCCGGCGCGATCCAATCTCCCTTCTCCCGGCTGAACACGCGTAGGTTCAAGTCTTCGCCGGCCTCCACGCGGTCATAGCGCCCGCGCGTGATGTCGCTGAGGTAGGCGCCGATTCGGGGCTCCAATTCATCGCGTGCCGAGTTCATCGTCTGCTCTTTGGCCTGTTGTATCACCTCAAGCGTCAGATTGTAGACCTGCAGTCGCTGCTTCATGCGGACCAGGTCCTGCTCGGCCGCGGCCTTTTGCTCTTCCAACTGATGAATGTCCTCCACCGTGTAGGTCGCATCGTCGCGCCGGGTTTCGCACCTGGTTCGTTCGTGCTTCGTCCCTTCCAACTCCTCTTCCAGGCGTTCGATATCTCGCTGGATTTTCTCGTACTCGAGCGGCGTCACCTCTGCTGCCCTTCGCATTCCCGGAGATTCCAGAGCCTCCTCCGCATCGCGACGATGGCGCGACGCGTCCCTGCGCTGCTCAATCAACTCCTCCAGTGTCTGCTCTCCCAATAGCGCTTCGAGCCGGGCGTGGGCGGCGGTGGCACCGGTTGATGTCGATCGGCTCATGCCTACCACGAGCCAGATCAGGCTCCCGATGCATATCAGCAGTCCTGGTAGGCCTATCAAGATGCCAATCACCGCGAGAGTGGGGTCAGAGGCCCTGAGCAGACCCAGCGCGCCAATCACGACCCCTATCAGGAACAGCAAGCTTCCAACGCCAACCCCAACGAGGGGAGGTGTGGGAAAGCGCGATCCGGGTGATTTCCCGATGGGCCGGGTCTCGTCGGTCAGTTTCTGCGCTTTCTCGATTTTCTCAAGTCTTGCCTCAAGCTCCTGCTCTCGATCGCGCCAGGTGCTTTGTCGGTCCTCCCATTCCAAGCGCCGATTGCATAGGTCTTTGAGGGAGCGCGTGGAATCTAGCTCCTCGCCGATTTCCTCAATCCGGCTCCCAAGCGCGATCAATTGCTCCCGGGCTTGCTCGGTTTGCTCGACCTGAGGACGTATCTGGGCCAATCGCTTCTCTAATTCGGCAATCTGGTCTTGCCTCACCTTGATGGGACCGGGATTCTTGGGGGCGGCTGTGCGCCATCCCCGTTTCGTCTCGGCGATCTTGCGTTCCAGGTCCTCCAGCACGGTCGAGACCGTCGCTTCCTCTATACCTCCGCCGGTGACCATGCTCTGCAATTGGTCCCCAATCTCGCGCTGGCCGGTGGAGAGTTCATCGATAGCATCCTGCTCCACGCACACAGTGCTCTGGAGCAGCTTCAATGAGCCACAGCCCAGCATCTCACCGATGGCCTGCTGAACCAGGTCGCTGTCTTTTTCTTCCTCACCGGTTTGCAGATTCGTCAGGCACACACGCTGAGCATCCCAATCCTTCCCCAGGCGGTAGGTCGCTCCGCTCTCATCCCTGAAATCTAATGTGATGCTGAAACGCCTGTTTTCACCCCACGAGATGTGGTCATCCACGGACTTGGCCCGCTCCAAAGTCGTGTGGCGCGGGTTTCCCAACAGGGCGAAAAGAATCGCCTTCTGGAGGGTCGTCTTGCCGGCCTCGTTAGGTCCCTTGACGAGATTCAATCCCGGTCGGAACGTGTACTCCCGCTGATCGAGCCGCCCAAACCGCTCCAAAGCGATACGTTTCAGAAGCATCACAGAACTCTCCTACCTTGCAGCAAAGCCACCCCCAACTGAAGCGCCTGTTCGGCCAGCCGGCGCTGTGTGTCATCGGTCGCCTCTTCTATCCGCGATTGCATCAGACGGACGAACCTGCCCACCACCAGTTCCTCGGGGAAGTCATCCGCGGAGATGGTCTCTAGCTGTGGATGGGATCGGTCGGAGCACTCGACGTGATAGAAGCGGGGAGAGAGTTCATGCTCCAGCTTCTCGGTGTCCAGCACTGCCCCCAGGTCCGCAAGGCCGCAGAGCCTGACCTTCAGCATCAGCTTTGGATCAGCGCGCGTCGCAACCGTTTCCGCGATCTGGGCCATCGATTTTCCGGAGACTTCGACTTCCATGTCGTCGGTCGAGATGCTTCCCACCCGTTCTTTCCGCACGTCCACGCCGCTCTCATCGATCGTGACGCAGGCCGCGTAGCCGGCACCTGCCTGGTCCAACGCCGTTGGCTCCGGGGCGCCTGAGTAGAAGGCCTTCACCCTCCCTTGGGAATAGTCCGCAAAGGCGTGCCAGTCCCCCAGCGCCACGTAGTCCATGCCGCTGGCCTCGATCTCCTCCGGTCGGATTGGCCGAACTGGATCGGCGATGTCGGGCCGGACCAGGTTGCCGTGTGCCATGGCGACGTGCCAGCGCATAGCGCCCGTTCGACTCAGACCGTGGAGCGGGCTGACTCGGGAGTGCTTGGACCGGATGGCGTTGCCGTAAACCGCCACATCGAGCTCGGGGAACTCCTGGACGGGGGATTGCCCGGTGAATAGGATCACGTTGTCCGGAAGAGTGGCCTTGCGATATACGGAGGTTTCATTGTAGCAGTCGTGGTTGCCGGGCAGGATGCAAACTGGGATATCCAGCCTGCCGAGTTGAGAGACGACGAAGTCCACGGTGGTCTGGTGAGGTCGATTGTCGTCGAACAGGTCGCCGGCGATCAGCAACAGGTCGAACTCTTGTTCAGTCGCCAGGTCCACGATGCGTTGAAAGGCCGCGCGTAGCTGCTGGCGGTGTCGTCGCCCGTTTTCACCCAGGAAGTGGAAGGGGGCGTCTAGCTGGATATCGGACGTATGTAGGATTTTCGCCAACGTCTCACCTCTCCACTCAAGTCTAGGAACGCGGATGTCCGCATCCGCCTATACATCGACGCGCAGCCTGGCCTCGGCCGGGTTATGGATACGTAGCCAGAGAATCGACGGACTGAGCCGGGATGACTATCGCCGCCAGCGATTCCGGCGCGGCCAGCGCAGGGCGTACTTCATCTCCTCGACGACGTTGAAGACAATGGGACAGATGAAGGTGTTGTTGATGCGGCTGATGCTGGCGGCCCGGAAGTCGTTGTGCAGGTGGGGATATTCACGGCAGGACGTGGGGCGGGCCTCATAGACGCGGCACAGGTTGCCTTCGAGCATCGGACATGGCGCGGGCAGCCGCCAGTGCCCTCCGCGATCCTCATCGAATTCCACGTAGGCCTCCTTGAAGGTCGAAACCGTCATGTCCAGCACGCTGGCCATGCGCTCGATATCCTCTTCTTCCACGTGCGTGGTCGTCTGGCGGCAGCAGTTGGCGCATTCGGTGCAGTCGATCTGAGCGGTGATCTGGTCGGCCAGCTCACGCACCACCGACATCAGCCGTTCGTCGTCAAAGCCGAACTCCATCTTGACCCAACCTCGAAAGGCCCAATTCTCGTCTTCCCGCTCTCCGGCCAACTTCTCTACTTCTTCCGGGTCAGTGATCAAACCCGATGTCACAGATTCTCCTTCGCGATTCGCTCTCGCCCCAGATCAATCAGCGCCTGGACGGTGGCGATGAACCCTTGGGCGGCCTCGACGCTGGGCGGCGGAGCTTCCTCCTCAGTCGGCGGTGCAGTGAGGGCACGAACCCGGTCCACCTGGGCGGCCAGATCGGTGGGAATGTGACCCGGGGCGACCAGTTCTGCCTCCACCAGGCGCGGGGAAGGCAGTTCCTCGCCGGGCTCTCTGTCCTTGGCCGATACCAACGACAGATGCGCGCTCAGCGCCCAGCCCAGCGCCTGGCGCACGGGGCGCATCACCTCCTCCGGGAAGCCACCTTGCAGCACGACCTCCGCCAATTTGAGCCGTCTGTCGGCCGTGTCGAAGCGGCCGCGGGCGCGACGCAGTTTCTTCTCCAGCGCCTGACGCCGGTCGGGGCGGGCCGGCTTCGGGACGGCCGGGGCGCGATAGAAAACGCTGGGCTCGGCTGCTTGTTCCACCATCCCGCCGGTCAGGGCGGAGAGCGCCCGATAGCCCTCCTGCTCCATCAACAGGAGACCCGGCGCAGGGAGGTCGCCATAGTGCTCTTTGAGTATCGCCTCGACCTGGGGACGCAGCTTGGCCGGGTCGCGGTCCACCACCACCAGGACATTCCTGTCGGCGGGCGCGCCGGGGATCTGCGGGGCGCGCCGCACCAGTAGGACGCGGGCCGGGTAACGCCCTACCAGCAGGTCGGCGAAGCCCTGCAAGGTCGGTGCGGGCGCGGCCTCCTCCTCCGCTGGCGCAGCGCTCGGTTCCAGCACCAACTCTGGCGTGACTGCTTTCTCCTCGCCCAACATCACCTGGAGTCTCTGCAAAACGCTCTGCCCTGCATCCTTGAAGGAGAGCTCGGTGACGTCGCTGTCTTGGTCGAGCGCGGCCTCGAAGACGGCCCGCTTGGCGGCCAGCGTGTCGAGCAGGCGCTCCTCGATGGTGCCTTGGGCGATCAGGTTGACCACGTTGACCGTGTGCGGCTGGCCGTGACGGTGCGCCCGTGCGATGCGCTGGTCGAGCACGGCCGGGTTCCAGGGCAGATCGAGGTTGATCACCATGCTGGCGGCTTGGAGGTTCAGGCCCACGCCGCCGGCGTCGCTGGAGAGGAACACCTTGCATCGAGGGTCCTCGAAGAACTGCTCGATCAGAGCGCCGCGCCTGCTGACCGGCACGTCGCCGGTCAGTTTGACCCAGCCTAGATCGAGTCTCTCCAGCACCGGCTCGGTCAGATCGAGCATGCGCGTCCACTGACTGAAAAGGATAGCCTTGTGACCGTTGCTGGCCACCTCATCATCGAGGATCTCGCGCAGTTCGCGCAGCTTGGGGGCAGTCTTCTCCCGATCCTCGGGCTTGATCTCCGGGTCGTGGAGCGCCAGGGCGTTGCAGATCAGCCGCATCTTTACCAGGGACCCCAGAAGGACCTGGTGTTCTTTCGGCGTGAGCGGACGCCGCCTGGCCCGCGCCATCAACTGGGCGACCCGTTGCTCATATTCGTAGTAGGCGGTCCACTGCGGCCCGGTCATCTCGACGAAGAAGTTGCTGTCGATGCGCTCCGGCAGATCGAGCAGCACGTCCTCACGCACGCGGCGCAGCACGTAAGGGCCGATGCGCTGTCGCAGTTCGTCCAGGTTCTTGTGTCCCAGCACTTTGTAGGAGCCGGAGGGCCGCCGCTCGGTCTCGTAGTAGCGCTCGTTGAAGCGCCACAGTGGACCGATGATGGCGGGATCGATGAACTGGAAGATGGAGTAAAGCTCGTCCAGCCGGTTCTCCAGCGGGGTGCCCGTGAGCACGAAGGCGTAGGGGCTGCGCAGCCGCTTGATCCGGTCGGCGGTCTTGGTGCGCCAGTTCTTGATCCGCTGTGCCTCGTCGAGGATGATCAGGTCAAATCGACGCCGCATCAATTGCTCCTCGTCGTAGTGCACCAGCTCGTAGTTCATGATGTTGAAGAACTGGGGATCGCGGTAGAGATCGCGGCGCTGGATCGGGTTGCCCTCAATCACCTGCGCGGAGAGCGACGTGAAGCGGCGTATCTCGCGCGCCCACTGGTGCTTCAGCGACGCGGGACACACGACCAGCACGTGCTCGATGCCGCGCAGTTGCTTGAGCAGGACAGCGGAGGCGATGGCCTGGACGGTCTTGCCCAAACCCATGTCGTCGGCAAGCATCGCCCGACGGCCAAAGGTCAGATGAAGCACACCGTCTTCCTGGAAACTGTACAGCGGCGTTGAGATGACGCTGAGCGAGCGGTTTCCCTGTCTGGCCTGCTCCAGGAACCACTCTCTCTGCTGTTGAACCGCTTCGATATCCTGTTGCTTCTTCAGGTACTCACGTACGTCCTGGCCCACGTGGACCCGGTCGCGGACGCCGGCGGGCAGCCGATTGAGCTCGCTGAGCAAGGCCGGCAAGCTCTGCGTGACCTTGCCCTGCAAGATGCCCTCGGGATCGAAGTATCGGGCCATCACGGCGCGCAGTTCCCCGTCGTCTGGCAAAGGCAGGGTAACGCGGATGGTCGACCGCTCGGCGTGGTGGAGGTACACTTGGGTGACGGGCGGAGCCTGTTCGATGAACGCATCCCATCGGTCGGCGAACTCCTTCTCCAGATTGATCAACACGCCCTCGATGTGTTTGCACGTGCCGATCGTGTTCGTGCGGTAGTCGGGGCAAGTGCAGGTGTTAAGTCGCTCGGTGAGGGAGCGGACGTGGACGGTGTAGACGCGTTCGGACGTGGAGGTCACCTCGAAAGTGCTGTACACCGGATGCTGGCCCTGGTTGACGATCCGGGCCAGGTCCTCCTCACCGCGCTTGCGGCGGCGCTCGATCTGCTCCTTAAGCAGTTCTGACAGTCTATCTGTACGGGCCATGGGGGTCATCTCCTCACGTCAGGACTATTCTATTCGTGCCGGTATCGCCTCGTCGGTTCACTGAGGCAGCATTCCCAACTTGGTGGTCGCGGTCGAAACCGCCTGTATCCTGGATGGATTCCATCGGGCACGCTGCCGCTGCAGCATGCGATGAAGAGGATGGGGGCATCGCCTTCGGGGGTTGTCAGCCGGATGCTGCCCACGGGGCTGTGTAAGTGTGGCGGTTCTCGCGACCATCTGGATCCCCTGCGTCGCTTCTCGCTCATGATGCCCTCCCGTGCATGTGCACCGGATCTTCATTATACCAGACGTCGCCTGAAACAGGAAGACACAGGGACGATAAGCTGCAAAGTGAAGCCTGAAGATGCCTCCTTGACAAAGATGAAACTCCATGTTAATATATGCAAAGACTTGAATATGCATTGTACTGCATAAGGTGAGGTTATGAAGGACATCCGATATCGTGAGGCAGCGGATCTGTTTCACATCCTATCCCACCAGGCTCGGCTGCGCATCCTGGATGAATTGCGAAGGGATGAGGCGTGCGTGTGCCACCTCCAGACGGTGCTTGGGCGGCCCCAGGCCTACGTCTCCCAGCAGTTGCGCGTACTGCGCGAGGCAGGTGTGGTCGAGGATCGGCGGGACGGCCTGATGGTCTACTACCGCCTGGCCGATCGCCGGGTCGAGCGGCTGTTGGAGGAGGTACTGGGCCCGGCCGGTGAGCCGACACGTCTGGCGGAGTGCCCGTGTCCCAGGTGCCGGGCCGGTGAGGCGTGCCATTAGGGCCAGGCTCTTGCGTTAGGTCGGAACAGGCCGTGTCTGCCACGGCCTTCTTTTGGACGTCGAAATATGCACTGGGCCGCATATAGCCCGATCACTTGTGGAGGTGTAGATTGAACATTCTGGAATACGTCGGGACACTGTTGCAGACAGGACTGGGCAGCCTGGCAGCCTATCTGGCCGCTCACGTCTTGTTGTGCTTGCTGCCGGCCTTCTTCATCGCTGGCGCATTATCGGCGCTGATCCCCAAGGAAGCCATCACCAAGTACCTGGGGCGAGATGCCCCCAAGTGGGTCTCCTACCCCGCCTCGGCCGTGGGTGGGTTCGTGCTGGCCGTGTGCTCGTGCACCATCATGCCGCTCTTCGCCAGCATTTACAAGAAAGGCGCGGGGTTGGGCCCGGCGATCACGTTCCTGTTCGTCGGTCCGGCGATCAACATCCTGGCCATCTCCTTCACCGGCGTGCAGATCGGCATGGACATCGCCCTGGCGCGGGTCGTGCTCTCGATCGTCTTCGGCATCAGCATTGGCCTGCTGATGGCCTGGTTCTTCCGCAAGGACGATGAGGCACACAACAGCGCCACGAACGGCAACCGTGCTTTCGCCCAGGATGCGAAGGTGCCGGGCCGCACGTGGATCTTCTTCGTGCTGCTGCTGAGCGTGCTGATCACCGGCACCCTACAGGTAGGACTGCTGACGGATAGCTACGTCACGTTCACGCTCCCCGGCTCGTGGGCCGGCGAGTTCCAGGCGTGGCTGGACCGTATCGTGCCGCCAAACGCCTCCCTGGGGATCGAGGGGGTGAGCGTGCACGGCGTGTTCCTCATCGGCATGCTGGCCCTCATCGGGGTCGCGGCCTGGCTGGGGCTGAACAAGGTGGACGAGGGGTTCAACGCCTGGACCTACGTGGCCCTGGGATTGATCACGCTGACGCTGGTGGTAGCTTCCTTCAAGGTCGTGGCGGTCGAGGGCGGGATGAACGTGGGCATCACCGGCAAGTTGGTGGCGGAGATCCTGCTCATCGCCGCCGTGTGGTGGATGGCGGTCAAGGCTTTCGAGGCGTACGAGGTTCAGGAGTGGCTGTGGGAGATGTGGCGCTTCGTCAAACAGATCATCCCGCTGCTGCTGGTGGGGGTCTTCGTGGCCGGGATGGCGCGGGCCATCATCCCGGCGACCTGGATCGAGACCATCGCCGGACGCAACACGGTGTGGGCCAACCTGATCGGTGTGCTGTTCGGCGTCTTCATGTACTTCCCCACACTGGTCGAGGTGCCCATCGCGCAGACGTTCCTGTCGCTGGGGATGCACCGTGGTCCGCTGCTGGCCTACCTGCTGGCCGACCCGGAACTGAGCCTGCAGTCGATCCTCATCACCAACTCGGTGATCGGGAAGAAGAAGACGGCGGTATACGTGGTACTGGTGACGATCTTCAGTACCCTGTCGGGACTGATCTTTGGGTGGTTCGTCAGGTGAGAAAGGGAGCAAAGCGGCAAATCTGCAAATCGGCAAGTCGGCAAATCTGCAGGTCGGTATGTTAGCAAATCAAGAGGATGTGGGAGGTATTTGATGGAGATCAAGGTATTGGGGGGCGGCTGCCCCAAGTGTGAGCGACTGGAGAAACTGGCCCGCGAGGCAGCGGGTGAACTGGGTGTCGAGGCGACGTTCGTCAAGGTGAAGGACATGACCGCGATCATGGCCTACGACGTTCTGAGCACGCCCGCGCTGGTGATCGACGAGGAGGTCAAGTCGTCAGGGCGCATTCCGCGCAAGGAAGAGATCGTGGATTGGATGCGTCTCGCTCTCGGCTAGCCGGCGTTCGTCCACCTGGAAGCCTCAACCTGCGATTCCCAAGCGCACTACCCTTCTGTGTGAGCCTGGTCGGTGCCCATTGCGTCCAGGCAGGGGGAGCAGCCAGCATTCTCCTGATCGCCTCTGCTGTGATCCTGTCCGGTATGGTCAGGCCAAGCATAGGATAAGGACGGGATGGAGTCAGGCCGTATCGTCCAAGCTTTCAGCAGGCATTGCCTCCAGGTCAATCTCGTCGAATCGTACAAAGTCTGCTTGATTGTACGTTGCCAGCCTACGGACACCGTGGGTTAGCATCACGGCGACGACGTTGGCATCGTGGATGCTTTTGCCACGAACCTGATACCGTCGCACCAACGTACGTAGGAGTTCCGCGGTCGCCAGCGGCTCGTCGAGAACTGTAAGGCCGGGAAGAAGCACCTCAATCTGGGCCAGGACTTGATCTACAGTTAAGGATTTCTCGAAAACAGTGCCTCGCGTCAAAACGACTAGGTACTCACGCAGGATCTGAGTCGTGACGCAAAGGCGAAGCGCTTCTTTCTGCAGCGTTGCCAGCCATCTGCGTGCTTGCTGATGCCAAGGGTTGCCAGTGACCGTGCTGTATACAAGCACGTTGGTGTCTACTATGCAGCCATCACCGTCCACCGTCGCCATAGAGTTCCTCCCGCCGCAGTTTGCCGCCCAGGTATTGCCCGCCATTGAGGACGGGCCATGCAAGCGGAGAGAGCGACGGCTTGGCTTCTTCGGTGGGCTTCCTCTCGTAGAGCAGAATCAGTTCCACTTCTCCCTCAGGCAATCCAGGAGGCAGTCTGGGGACCTCAAGTCGTCGGTCGGGTTGGATTTTTCCTTTTAGCTTGATCGCTTCTAACATAGGACATACTCCCTGCTCCCTGCATCCATTCGCTTGCGCACACGGGATTTTCCAGGAACTGTGTGGACTGTCCCTCAAGGAATGGCCGCCGTAAGCCATCGGCTTCCAGACCCGTTCGAACTCGTCAGCACAGCAATGACGTCCATATTGTACTACACAACACGCTCGTGCGCCAACACTGCCGACCAGCCACGTCGCGCTCCGGGCTCCCAGAAGCGGCTAGCCATTCCCGTTCCCGTCTAACGATGGCACGACGCAATCGGGCGATCCAGAAGAAAACGTCGATTCTGAGCGGGGTTCCCCAGGCCAGCAGGCACGGCCCAGTCCGCGCTTGACATATCCCACGGTTTGCGTATAATAAGGCGGCTAAATATTAGCCGTCTTATTATTTGACGGCGCAGATGGCGAGGAAACCGCACTATGTACCAAACTGAGACTGAAACGCTCGATCACCTGTTGGCCCACGTGTGCAGGTTGCACCACTCCCGGGCTCGCGAGCTACTCCACGCGCTCGGCCTGTACCGGGGGCAGCCCCCGGTCCTGCACGCGCTGTGGGAACAAGAGGGGCTCACGCATTCCGATCTGGCGGCACAGATGCGCGTGAGCCCGGCAACGATCACGAAGATGATCCAGCGCATGGAGAAGGCCGGATTCGTCGAGCGCAGGGATGACCCAGAGGATCAGCGCGTCTCGCGCGTCTACCTGGCTGACGCCGGGCGCGCGATTCAGGCTGAGGTGCATCGGGTGTTGCACGAACTGGAAGGCGAAACCCTCGCCGGCCTGACCTCGGAGGAACGCGACGGGTTGCGCCGGGTGTTGCTCCGAATCCGCGAGAACCTGGTGCGTGCCACTGGCGAGGAGCCGTTCCTCGGGTGAGGCCAGGGAGGCGCGCGCTCCCCGTCTGCTAGATAGCGAAATGGACAAGGAGACGATTCAACGCATGGAATCAGTGAGAAAACTGGCAAGGTTCACGAAACCCTACTGGCGGCTGATGGCGTTAGCCCCGCTGTTGATGCTGCTTGAGGTCACGATGGATCTCATGCAGCCGATGCTGATCGAGCGCATCGTGGACGTGGGCATCGCGCAGCTCGACCTGGGCCTGGTCGTGCGCACGGGGCTCTTGATGATCGGCCTGGCGCTGGTCGGCGCGGTGGGCGGGATCAGCAACGGCTTCTTCGCGGTGAAGGCCTCGCAGGGCTTCGGCGCGGATCTGCGCGAGGCGCTCTTCCGCAAGGTACAGACGCTCTCGTTTGCCAACCTGGACGAACTGGAGACCGGGCGACTGGTGACCAACCTGACCAACGACGTCACGCAGGTACAACTGGCGCTACATCAGTTGCTGAGGATACTCATCCGCGCGCCTCTCCTGTTGATCGGGAGCATAATCATGGTGGTGCTCACCACGCCGCAGTTGCTCTGGCTGCCGCTGGTGCTGCTGGTCGTGGTTTTCATAGGTGTGCTGTTGATCGTCAACCGTGCCTATCCGCTCTTCGGCATCGTCCAGAAGACGCTCGACGCGCTGAACACGGTGATGCAAGAGAACCTGGCGGGTGTACGCGTGGTCAAGGCCTTTGTGCGCAGGCAGCACGAAATGCAGCGCTTCGGCACGGTCAACGAGGACCTGATGGACCAGACGATCCGCGTGGCGCGCGTGATCGCCATCACGATGCCGTTTGCCATGATAGCGATGAACCTCGGCCTGGTGGGCGTACTTTGGTTCGGCGGCGTTCAGGTGACGGCGGGCGGGATGCAGACCGGCGAGATTATCTCGTTCGTCAACTACCTGCAGCGGACGCTTATATCGCTGATTATGGTCAGCATGATCGTGCTGCACATCTCGCGCGCCCATGCCTCCACGCAGCGCATCGCCGAGGTGCTGGATACCGAGCCAGTGGTGCAGAACAAACCGGACGCCGTGCAGGATCGCCAGTTCCTGGGGCGCGTGGCGTTCGAAAAGGTGTGCTTCAACTACGATGACCACTGCGGCGATCCGGTGCTCAAGGACCTGGACTTTGTGGCCGAGCCGGGGCAGACGGTAGCCCTGCTGGGCACCACCGGGGCGGGCAAGTCGAGCCTGGTACACCTGATTCCCCGCTTCTACGACGTGACCGGCGGGCAGGTGACGCTCGACGGCATCGACGTGCGTGACGTAGACAAGGACACGCTGAGGCGACACATCGGCATCGCCTTGCAGGAGACGGTGCTCTTCAGCGGCACCATCCGCGACAACATCCGCTACGGGCGGGCTGAGGCCAGCGATGAGGAAGTCGTCGCAGCCGCGATGGCGGCGCAAGCCCACGACTTCATCATGAGCTTCCCCGAGGGCTACGATACAGTGCTTGGCCAGCGGGGCGTCAATCTATCCGGCGGGCAGAAGCAGCGCATCGCCATCGCGCGCGCGCTCCTGCTTCAGCCGGCGGTGCTGATCCTGGACGACAGCACCAGCTCGGTCGACGTGGAGACCGAAAGCAAGATCCAGGCAGCGTTGGAAGAGGTGATGCGCGACCGCACCAGTTTTGTGATCGCACAGCGCGTCAGCACGGTGTTGACCGCCGACAAGATCCTGGTGCTCGACGACGGGCAGATCGTCGCGCAGGGTACGCACGCCCAGTTGCTGGCGAGCAGCCCGATCTACCGCGAGATCTACGACTCTCAGCTAGGGAATGGAGCGACGGCCAATGGCTAGACAGACAAACAACGCACGAACTGAGCGCAGCGGCAGAGAGCCGAACTTGATGCGCAGGCCCGGGCCAGGACATAGACACGGCATGCACGGCCCCGGGCCAAAGGCCAAAGATGCGCGTGGCACGCTCGTCCGTCTATGGGGCTACCTCAAGCGCGAGAAGTGGCCCCTTGTGGGCGTGGTATTCCTGGTGCTACTGACAACCGCCCTCAGCGTGACCGGCCCCGCTTTGATGGGTATCGCCATCGACCGGTTCATCCTGGCAGGGGACCTGGCTGGCCTGGCGCGGATTGCGCTGGCGATGCTGGCGATCTACGCGCTGACGTCGCTGGGAATCTGGCTACAGCAGATTGTCATGGCCAGCGTCGCGCAGCACGCCGTGCGTGATCTGCGCAACGATCTCTTTGCCAAGCTACAGACGCTCTCGCTGCGCTACTTCGACCAGCACCCGCACGGCGACCTGATGAGCCGCCTGAGCAATGACGTGGAGAACATCAGCAACGTGCTCACAGCGAGCGCCACGCAACTCATCGCCAGCGTGCTGACCGTCTCTGGCGTGACCGTGATGATGTTCGTCGTCAATGCGCCATTGGCTGTCGTGACGCTGCTGATCCTGCCGCTGATGATGGTATTGACGAAAGGGGTGGCCCAGCGCACGCGCAAGGGATTCCGCGCGCAGCAGAAGCACCTGGGCGAACTGAACGGCATTATCGAAGAGACCATCACCGGGCAGCAAGTGGTCAAAGCCTACGTGCGTGAGGAGGAAGCCATCGCGGAGTTCGACGTGGCCAACCGCAAGCTGCAGAAGGCAGCGACGCAGGCAGAGATATTCGCCGGCATGATGGGGCCGATCATGAACCTGATCAACAACGTCAGCCTGGCGCTGGTGGCGGGCGCTGGCGGCTGGATGGCCTTGCAGGGCTGGGCCACGGTGGGCACCATCGCGGCCTTCATCAGCTATGCCCGGCAGTTCTCCCACCCGCTGAACCAGATCGCACAGTTGTTCAACGTCATCCAGGCGGCGATAGCTGGGGCCGAGCGCGTCTTCGAGGTCCTCGACGAGGAACCCGAGCTGACCGATGCCCCAGATGCCAAGCCACTGGAGCACATCGCGGGCAAGGTCACCTTCGAGGACGTCTGCTTCGGCTACGAAGAAAGCGTGCCGGTGCTCAAGCACGTGAGCATGTACAACAACCCCGGCGAGACGATCGCACTGGTGGGGCCGACGGGCGCGGGCAAGACCACGATCATCAACCTGCTGACCCGCTTCTACGACGTGGACAGCGGCGCGATCCGCATAGATGAGGTGGACATCCGTGACTTCAGGAAAGACGATCTGCGCCGCAAGCTAGGGCTGGTGCTGCAGGACAACTTCCTCTTCGCCGATACGGTGATGGCGAACATCCGCTACGGGCGGCTCGACGCCACCGACGAGGAGGTGATCGCGGCGGCCAAGCTGGCCAACGCCCACTCGTTCATCCACCGCCTGCCGCAGGGCTACGATACAGTTCTGGCCGAGCGGGGCAGCAACCTGAGCCAGGGTCAACGGCAGCTTCTGGCCATCGCGCGCGCGGTGCTGGCCAATCCCGAGATCCTGATCCTGGACGAGGCCACCAGCAACGTGGACACGCGCACCGAGAAGCGCTTACAGGGAGCGCTGCTGCGGCTGATGGAGGGGCGCACCAGCTTCGTGATCGCTCACCGCCTGAGCACCATCCGCGACGCTGACTGCGTGATGGTGATCAACGATGGCGAGATCATCGAGCGTGGCACACATGAGCAGTTGCTGGAAGCGCGCGGATTCTATTACAACCTATACGTGAGCCAGTTCAAGGGACAGGCCGTGGTACCAACACTGCAGCCTGCATAGACTCGCGGAGGAGGCACTCAATGAAGATCCGCTCTGTCACCATCTTTGCCGACATCGCCCCGCCAGTAGACAGCGAGCAACTCGCGGGGTTGGCCGCGTTTGGCAGGCTGGCTCGCCAGGCATACCGGGAGGCCGGATTTGAGGTGCAGACGCTCCGGCTGGCGATGGACGTGTTCCCCAAACTGGCCCGCTCGCAGTGGGCCGGGCGCCCCGCCAGCTTCGCCGCCGAGTTGGAGGAGACCGCCCACGCGCAGGGCTTCGACTTCGTCGCCCTGGGTCCGGCCGGGAAGACGATGATACCGCTCGTGGCCGAGATCCTCGCGGCGACGCAGACCGTCTTCGCCACGGCGCACATCGTGGATCCCCAGGCTGGCGTCATCGACGGCGAGGGGATTCGCGGCGCGGCGCGCGCCATACGTGAGGCCGCGCGTCTCGAAGACGGCTTCGGCAACCTGCGCTTCGCGGCGCTGGCGAACGTGCCACCCGGCACCCCCTTCTTCCCCGCCGCGTATCACGGCGGCGGCGCACCCGCGTTCGCCGTGGCCACCGAAGCCGCGGATGTCGCCGTGGACGCGTGCAGCGCTGCGCAGGACGCGGAGGACGCCTGTCGCCGTCTCACAGCCAGTATCGAGGCCGAGGCGAGGCGCATCGTCGCCGTAGCAAAACGACTGGCCCGGGCGCACGTCCCACAACCCTCTAGAGGCGGATGTCTGCATCCGCGCTTGCGCTTTGGCGGCATCGACTTCTCACTGGCCCCGTTTCCCACGCCGGAATGCAGCATCGGCGCAGCGCTGGAGGCGTTGACCGGGCAGCCGGCCGGGTCGGCGGGCACGTTGGCCGCCGCGGCAACGCTGGCCCAGGCCATCGACCAGGCACAGTTCCCCCACACGGGCTTCTGTGGCTTGATGCTACCTGTGTTGGAGGATGCGCTGTTGGCGCAACGTGCAGCCGAGGGACGCCTGCGCGTTGCCGAGTTGTTGCAGTGGTCTGCCGTGTGTGGCACAGGGCTGGACACGGTGCCGTTGCCCGGCGACGCGAGCGAGGACTGCCTGGCGCGACTGCTGTTCGACGTGGCAGCGCTTTCGGCGCGACTGCACAAGCCCCTCACGGCCCGCCTCATGCCACTCCCGGGCAAGGCGGCCGGGGAGCCGGTGCACTTCGACTTCGATTACTTCGCCGACGGCGGGGTGCTGCCGCTGGATGGGGAGGCTCAGCCAGGTCTGCTGGCGACAACCCATGCGTTGGCGCTGCACCGGCGACGTGGATCGCAAGAGTATCAGTAGGCCGGCTCAACCGGAACACGAGCGACGGACAGGAGCAACAATGAGGAGAAAACGATGACAAGAACCAGTCATACGAGCTTCAAGATGATGTCCTTCGTGCACGAGACGCTCTATGGCCTATTCAGGGACCCTTACAAGGCCCTGCACGCCGCCGGACTCCAGACAGGTCAAGCGGTGCTGGAGGTGGGCTGCGGTCCCGGCTTTTTCACCGTGCCGGCGGCTGAGATCGTTGGGGAGACAGGCAGCCTCCTCTCGCTGGACGTCAACCCGCTGGCCGTGAAGCACGTCTACGACAAGGTCAAGGCAGCGGGGGTGACCAACACGTGGGTGATCGCCGCCAACGCCGCCCAGACCGATCTGCCCGATGCGGGTTTCGACCTCGTCTTCGTCTTCGGCCTCGGGCGCCCGGTCGGGGACCTGGAGGCGATGTGGGCCGAACTCCATCGCCTCATCAAGCCACAGGGCATTCTGTCGATTGAGGGGCGTCTCAGACCGCCGGAGCAGCTTTTCCGGTTCACCAAACGCCAGGGCCGCGTGGTCCAATTCCGCAAAGCCGGATAGCGCGCCCCTCCCCCACCGGCCCGCGCATCCCGCTTGACATCTTCCGGTAGTTCTGGTATCATATGGTTAAATAGAACATTTGTTCTATTTAACCATCGATACGCCACCATTGGCTCGCAGCGCATGTCGCCGTTGAGTCACCATCCGGTGACCGCACCTGGGGACAGATGGTGGCAAGGGGTCAAGCGGAATGCGCAGCAAGCTGGAGTTCCAGTCGGACCGGATCGAGGCAGTGCTGTCCCTGCACAAGATCCCCGCGCGGGTGACGGGTGGCACCGTGACGCCCCGCTGGGTGCGCTTTCAGGTGCTCCCCGCCCTGGGGGTGAAGATCGCCAAGATCAAGCGGCTGAGCGAGGAATTGGCCGCCGCGCTCGACGCGCGTAGCTGCCGCGTATCCCGGCGCGGGGCAGCCGTGGACGTTGAGATTCCCCGCGACGACCCTCAACCGGTGCGCCTGTTGCCCCTGTTCCGCCAACTCCACGACATACGGACTGGAACAGTCCGCGCCCATCCAGGTACTTCGGGACGGCAGCCCGCGAGAGCGAACGTTCCGCCGGTGACCGCCGTCCTAGGCCTGGCGGAGGACGGAGCGCCGCTCCTGATTCGGCTGCCCTCCCCCGACGTCGCTCACATACTGGTGGCCGGGACGACCGGATCGGGGAAGACGGTGCTTCTTCAGGCGATGATCCTCAGCCTGGCGATGACCAACCCGGCTCCCTGTCAGCGCCTGGGAGGGGAGCAAGGAGGACTCGCGTTGGTGCTAGTGGACCCCAAGGGCCACGCCTTCCGTCTCTTCGAGGATCTCCCGCACCTGGTGCGTCCGGTGATCAGAGAGATGCAGGAGGCGGTTGAGGCCCTCCAAAGCCTGGTGCGGCTGATGGAGCGGCGCAGCGTGCCTTCCTCCGGCTTGATGGGAAGCGAGCCGCTGCAAGGACAGCCGCAGGTCGCGCTGGTGGTCGACGAGCTGGCCGATCTCCTGATGGTAGGTGGAAAGCCAATGCGGGAGGCCTTGACCCGGCTGACGCAGCGGGGACGCGAGGCGGGCATTCACGTCATTGCAGCCACCCAGAAGCCAACAAGCGCTGTGCTGGGGCCACTGGTCAAGGCCAACTTCCCGGTCCGGCTGTGCGGGCGCGTCACCAGCGCCGAGGATGCGCGCACGGCCACCGGTTGGAGCGGCACGGGGGCCGAGCGCTTGCTGGGCCGTGGGGACTTCCTGGCCGTGGCCGAGGGGCGAGTGATCCGGTTCCAGGCAGCACACGTCGCCCCGGCTGAGGTGCGGGACGTGGTGGCCCAACTGGCGCGGGATGACGTCTCTGGGGAGACGTGGTCGCCGGAGCCAGTGCGGCGACTGGCCGCCATGTCGGCCGACGTGGCAGTCGACATATCGGAAGGAGTGTAAATGATGGATGAGCAGCTAACTCGTGAGAACCGGCGAGGCAGGTTGCAGGTCTTCGCCGGGCTTATGGCGGTGTCCCTGGCCGTGGCGGTGATCATCACCCACCGTCTGAGCGACGAGGCACTGGCGGTCCTGGCTGGCGCCGTGTGCGGCGTGGGCGCGGCGATTCCCACCAGCCTGCTCATCGTCGCCATCTCACGCCGGCGGGACGCAGCACGGGGGCACCAATTGCCCGCCAATCAACCCGCCAGGGGCGGATGGCACCGACCGCAGACGGTCGGGCAGTGGCCGGTTCATCCACCCCAGCAAGGGGCTTATCCCCCGGTGGTCGTGGTCGCACCGTCGAGCGCGCCGCAGCGGCCCGACGTTTGGGGCGGGCTCCCGCCATCGCTGGCCCCGCCTACGCAGCGCGAATTCACCGTGGTGGGCGGAACGCCAGCGGACGGCGACATGCCGATCTACCGCGGCTAAGAATGAGGCCGGGACGGGCGACAAACGGATGCGGTCCATCCGCTCTGTCCTGCGTAGGGGCGCGGTGACCGCGCCCCTACGCACTTCGCTCCTTTCCCAATTCGCTGTTCAGCTCAGACCCATAGCCTGCAAATTGCGGTAGCTGATGGCGAGCGATTCGAAGGGGTTCCGGTCATAGCACGTGTCCTGCTCGACGATGTACCATTCCACGCCGCCATCTTCGGCTGCCTGCAGAATCGCCGGCCAATTCAGGTTGCCTTCGCCGATCTCCGCCATGCGCTGCTCGCGCCCTGGCCCCACGGCCATGTCCTTGAGGTGCAGAAGCGGCTCTCGCCCCGCGCACCTGCGCACCCAGGCGGCTGGGTCGCCCCCGCCGGCTTGGATCCAGTACACGTCAATCTCAGCCTTAAGCGCGTCGGGGGCCGCCTGCTCATACAGCATCTCTAGCCACGTCTTCTCGCCATAGCGCATCAACTCGTGGTTGTGATTGTGGTACGAGAAGTCAATGCCCTCTTGGCCCAGTCTCTCGGCCACCGGTCCCAGCTCGTCCAGGAATCGCTTGAGGCCGTCCAGGCTGCAGTACTCAAGTGAAAACAGCCCACTGATGGCGGCGTGCGTGGAGTGCCACATCTTGTGCTCGGCGATGACCGCATCCAGTTCGTTCAGAAAGCGGTCCCAGTGCATGTGCATGCCCGCCACCCTCAGACCGGCGTCTTCGACCAGCTTGGCCAGCTCCTTGGGATCCACAGGGCCAAGAGCCGCAAGCTCAACCGCTGTGTAGCCGATATCGGCCACTTTCTTCAGAGTCTCCGCAAGGTCGGGGATGGTCTGGGTGAATTCCCTGACTGTATAGAGCTGTGCTGCGAGTACGTTCTCCTTCGCCTTCATATCCTGTGCTCCTTATGTGACCCGTAGTTGTTGCGTGGTGCTAGGGATGAGGCGCATGAAGCCGGAATCAACTCTCGTCTTCGGCATACCCGCACAACGCAACCGCACGCGGCCCGGTGTGTATGCCAAGCACCGGGCCCGTGATGTTCATCAAGAGTTCAGCCGGGGAGTATTCACGCTGGATACGTTCGGCGATGCGCTCCGCATCCTGCGGGACATCGCCATGCAACACGGCCACTCGCAACGCCTTGCGGGTGTCCAGTTGCTGGAAGAACGTATCGTAGAGCAACTCCAACGCCCGCTTGCGCGTGCGCACGCGCGCTGCGCCCTCAACAAGCCCAGTTTCGTGGTTGATCCTGACCAGCGGCTTGATCTTCAGCACCGTGCTGAGCAGCGTGACGGCACCTCCGATGCGCCCGCCCCTGTGGAGATATTCCATCGTGTCCAGACAGACGTATTGCACCAGCGTGGCCCTGGTCCTGCCCGCCGCCTCGATCATGGCCTGAGCGCTGCCGCCAGCCTCGCGGGCGCGCGCTGCGGCGAGGACCTGCCAGCCCACCGTCATTGTTGGGCCTTTCGAATCGACGACGTGAACAGGGAGGTGGAACATCTTGCCCGCATCCCAAGCTGACTGGAACGTGCCACTCATCGCGACGCTGACCGTGATGACCACGATTTCCTGTGCGCCCTGCTTCTCCGCCTCCTCGTAGGCCCGGAGGAAGTCGCCCGGAGATGGGTGGGCTGTTGTCGGGTGCACCGGATCGCTCGTCAGTCGCTTGTAGAACTCCTGCGGTTGAATGTCCACCCGGTCGCGCAGTTTGTCATTCCCCCACACAACGATTGATGGAACCACAGCGACATCATACTGCTTCAGCAGGTTATCCGGAACGTCACAGGTGCTATCGGTGATCAAGCCGATTCTACGATGTGTCATGTATGCCCTCATCTCGGATGAAGATTCCCTTCAAGGTCGGACAGGTTCTAAGAACCGGTTCTTGGCACAGGTATCTCTCGAGGCACTCAACTCGTCCACCCAAGAAACTTCACTTGAAAACCTGTCAGGTCTGGCTCGGAGGTGCAGCATACCACCAAGTGGGCAAATGCACCAGCGGAGGCGTCGACCAAGGGCAATCTCGGACAGGAAGAAGTTCATTTCGATCAGGAAATCGCACGTAGGGGCGCGGTGACCACGCCCTGGCGAGTGCGCGCCCACGATGGTTTGCTCTCTCGATCCTTCAAGGATATAATCACGTGAGCGCCGAGTTTTGCTTTCTTGAGTTACATTAGGAGGCGCGCCAGGTGGATGATGAAAGCAAGGCCCGTAGGGGTGCGGAAAGGGTCCGCAGCGCCATACGCATTCTAATGGCGCCATTCCGATGGCGCGCCACCACGGCTCGGCGGCGGCTGGAGGAGAGGCTCGACGCGGTGTACGTCTTGGGACGCGAGCTGGTCCTCTCCAGGGATGAGCAGCAGATCGCCGAGGCAGTCGTGGATGCCGCCAGCTTTCTGCTGGGATGCCCCCTGTGTGAGCTCTGGCTGGTGGACGATGCCGGGCAGACGCTGTCCTGCCAGGCGATCCGGGCTGCGGGAGAGGCAAAGTGCGTAGCCAAGCTGAGGCTGGATAGCGAGCAGAGCGTTGTCGCGGCTGCGGCCCGTGCCGACACGGCCATCTATCTGCCCGACTTGCGAGGGGAGGGCAGGCACGAGGAGGGCAGGTACAAGACCTGCCCCTACGATGGCGGTGGCGGGCTCTCGGAACTGTGTGCACCTCTCGTGCACGGAGACGAAGTCATTGGCGTACTCAACGTCGAGAGCGCGCGCGTGGATGGATTCGACGAGGGAGAGCAGCGGCTGGTGGCGACCCTGGCCGGTCAGGCAGCGCTGGCCATCGAGAACGCGCGCCTGTACGGGCAAATGCGCGCCACACATGGGCGGATGCGGACTCTGTCTCGCCGGCTGCTCGAGGTGCAGGAGGCAGAACGCCGCCACATTGCACGCGAGCTTCACGACGAAGTGGGGCAGGTTCTGACCGGACTCAAGCTTCTCCTGGAGATGAGCGTGTCGTCGCCGCCCGAGTTGATCGGCCCCAGGCTCGACCAGGCATTGGGGCTGGTTGATGAACTGGCGACGCGGGTGCAGGAACTGTCGCTCAGTCTGCGCCCCTCAATGTTGGACGACCTGGGCCTGTTGCCGACCCTGGCCTGGCATTTCAACCGCTATACGGATCAGACGGGCGTGCGCGTCAACTTCCATTACTTCGGACAGGAGAGACGCTTCGCGCCGGCGGTGAGAACGGCCGCCTATCGCATAGTGCAGGAGGCGCTGACCAACGTCGCCCGCCACGCAGACGTGACCGAGGTATACGTGCAGCTTTGGGTAGATCCGGACGTGCTTCGCGTGCAAATCGAGGACGAGGGTACCGGCTTTGACACCAAGGGAGGGCCGGCTGCCGGTGATACGAGCGGCGTGTCTGGGATGCACGAGCGCGCGGTACTGTTGGGCGGCCAATTGACGATTGACTCGGCCCCGGGGGACGGAACCTGCGTGATTGCCGAGCTTCCCCTGGGCGATGCAGCCGGAGCGGGTGCCGAACGTCCGACGACGGGAGCAATGAAGTGAGCAGAACGACGGTCTTGCTGGCCGAGGATCACCAGATCGTCCGCCTGGGGCTGCGCGCCCTGCTAGAGGCGGAGCCGGACCTATCCATCGTCGGCGAGGCGGACAACGGAGTGGATGCGGCTCAACTAGCCGAACGCCTGCAGCCGGACGTGATGGTGGTTGACCTGATGATGCCCGGCATGAATGGCCTGGAGGTCACTCGCCAGGTTGTACAGCGCTCTCCGCAGACACGCGTTGTCATGCTGTCGGCGTTCGACAGTGAGTCCTACGTGACCGAGGCATTAGCGCACGGGGCGGCCGGCTACGTGCTCAAGAGAAGCAGCGCTGCTGACCTGGTGCGGGCCGTGCGTGAGGTAGTTGCCGGCCGTCGTTACCTAAGCCCGACCCTTTCCGAGCGTGCGATCGAGACCTACGTGCACTACATACAACAGGCCAAGGACGCTGCACTGGATCCATACGAGACGCTGACACCTCGAGAGCGTGAGGTGTTTCACCTGGCAGCCCAGGGCCACACCAGTGCCGAGATCGCCGCTCGCTTGTCCATCAGCCCGCGCACGGTCGAGACCCACCGGGCCCATATGATGCACAAGCTGGGCCTGCGCACCGCGACGGACCTGGTCCGCTACGCCGTGCAGCGCGGCATCCTGCCGGCGTAGAAGAGTGCGCCCCCCCACGGGCTCGCCGACGAACACCCCGGTTTGTCAACAAGGCAGTAAACGGGATCAGAATCCGTAGACCTACGTAGAGGCAATTCCGTAGAGATACGGATGGACAGCCTCGCAAGACCGTGTAGACTTGCTTGATACCTTGTCGCATGGTGTATTTCTCCATCCGTGGTAGACTGGCCGGATACTGGAGGCTGCCGATGGACCCGATTTCTGTTCTGCTCGTGGATGATAGCCCCACATTCTTGGGCATTGCCACCCAATTCCTGCAGCAGCACGACGAGTTGACCGTCGTTGGCGTGGTGCACGGGGGGCGCGAGGCGGTGGCACAAGCACGCCTGTTGTGCCCAGACATCGTCCTGATTGATATGGCGATGCCCGACCTGTCCGGGCTGGAGGTCATTCCGCACCTGCGGGAGGTGAATCCTGAGCTGGGTATTATCGCTCTCACACTGTACGATACAGACGCCTATCGGCAGGCGGCTCTGATGGTCGGCGCAGACGACTTCGTTGCCAAGGCCGCCATGCACACACACCTGTTGCCAGCTATTCGGCGGTTGGCGCTACCCGGGCATACCAACGGATGCAACCAACCGTCCCGGGCGGGATCAATATCCGCGGACGCTTGATCAATGTCCGCGGACGCAGCCGACCGCAGACGGTCGGGGTCAAAGTCCGCAACATAGGAGCCAGCTAATGGACCAGGACAGGGAAAAGCAACCAGTGGCAGGCGAAGAAGAGACAGAGGACCGAGTCAAAGCGATGCAGGCACGAGCGATGCGATTGCTCCACGCGTTGAATCAAGCCGCGATGGCTATAGAGCGGGCACTGACGCCGGAAGCGATTTTCAGCTCACTCGCTGAGGAGCTCAGCAAGCTCGCGTTTCACTGCGTCGTCTTTGTCAAAGAACAGGTGGAAGAGGGCCAGATCAGGCTGATCCCCCGGTATATGAGCTATGAGAGCGCGGCGGTCAAGGCCGCGGAGAAGCTGGCGGGTCTCAAAGCCGAGACCTTCGCGATACCGGTCGACGCCCTACCTATGCTAGCTCTGGCAGTCCGTGAAAGGCAAGCTGTCTTCTCCGAGAACGTAGAGAATACCGCACGGCTCCTATTGCCTCCACCTCTGAAGCGATTCGCCCGGCAGATCGTGAGCTTACTGGGAGCGCCAAAGTCCATCAACGTGCCACTCGTTGTGGACGATGATGTCATCGGCGTGCTCTCTGTACAGGCGGAGGACCTGGTAGCAAGTGACATACCCACCATTAGCGCCCTTGCCAACCAGGTAGCCACCGCCTGGCGCAGGGCACAGCTGTTCGAGCAGGCCCAGCAAGAGATCGCCGAGCGAGTCCGCATCGAAGCGGCACTTCGGGAATCGGAGGAACGATTCAGGAATGTGTTCCAAAACTCCCCGATGGGCATCTACCGCACCACTCCCAATGGACACATTCTGATGGCGAACCCGGCGCTTGTCGCTATGCTGGGCTATGCCTCATGTGAGGAACTTGCCCAGCGCAACCTGGAGAGCGAGGGATACCATCCCAGCTACCCTCGCTCGGATTTTAAGCGCCGGGTCGAACGTGCAGGAGATGTCGTCAGGATTGAGTCTGCGTGGACGAGGAAGGACGGATCCACCCTGTTTGTGCGTGAGCATGCCAGGGCGATCCGGGACGAGCAAGGAAACGTCCTTTACTACGAGGGCACGGTCGAGGATGTCACCGAGCGTGTCCAAATCGAAACGACTCGAGCGCGGGCCGATCGGCTGCTGGAATCGCTGAATCGGGCTGCCTTGGCGATGGAGAAGGCCCTCACGCCGGGAGAGATATTCGACGTGCTGGCCCAAGAACTGCGCAAGCTAGGTCTCAGTTCCATGGTTCTCCTGTTAGGCGAAAGCAATGACACGTTGTCTGTGAAGTATGTGAGTCTGGATAACGCCGCGCTCAGAGCTGCCGAGCAGTTGGTGGGCCTGAAAAGGGAGACCTTCTCAATCCCGGTCGGGAATGTGGACGCGTATCGCGAAGTCATTCGGGGGAGGCATGCGGTTTTCATAGCGGATGGCGAAGAGCCCATGCGCCAGGTGCTGCCCGCTCCCGCGCGGAAGTTCGCCGGGCAACTAGTCAGGATAACAGAGCTCTGGTCGGCCATTGCCGCCCCCCTCATTGTTGAGGACGAAGTCATCGGCTTGCTCTCGGTGCATTCGGACGATCTGACGGAGGACGACGCGCCAACCATGGAGGCCTTTGCCCACCAGGTAGCCGCCGCATGGCACAAGGCCCAATTGCTCCAACAGGCGCGGCAAGAGATCGTCGAGCGTAAGCAGGTTGAGAAAGCCCTGCGAGAGAGCCAGGAACTCCTGCACAGTGTCATTGAGACTGACCCCAACTGCGTCTTTGTCAAAGACAAGATCGGCACGTACATCCTGGCCAACAAGGCGATTGCCGAGCTCTATGGAACAACGCCGGACAGAATGGTCGGCAGGACGGACCTGGATTTCGCCGACGCGTTCAGGCTTTCTCCCGATGAGGCTGAACAGTTCATCGCGGACGATCGCGAGGTGATTGCGACCAAGCGACCGAGATTCGTCCCCGAGGAGTCCTTCTCCCTGCCGGACGGCACGACGAGATGGTTCCAGACGACGAAAGTCCCTCTGGCGTTGAGGGATGACCCGGACTGCATGCTGGGCGTTGCGGTGGACATCACCGAACGCAAACGGGCGGAGGAGGAGCGGGAATGGTTGATGGAGCAAATCCAGGAGCAGGCTCAGCAGGTCCGGCAGATCATCAGCACGGTGCCGGAGGGTGTGCTGCTGATGGACACCGACACACCAGGTGCAGCCGACGTCGACCGCGGACGGTCGCCCCTACAAAGACGCCATTCCGATGGCGCACCGTCGCCCCCACAAAGACGCCATTCCGATGGCGCACCGTCGGGCAGACGGTCGGGGTCAACGCCCGCCGCCAGTGGCCGCGTTCTCCTGGCCAACCCGGCGGCCGAGGACTATTTGGGGATTCTGTCCGGCGCTGCGGTGGGGGACACCTTAACCCACCTGGGCGACCGCCCACTGGCGGAGCTGTTGACCTCGCCGCCACAGGGGCTGTGGCACGAGGTAGCAGCACAGAACTGCCGCTTCGAGGTTATCGCCCGGTCCATCGAAACCGGTCCCAGGCCGGGCACGTGGGTGTTGGTCCTTCGAGACGTCACCCGGGAGCGGGTGATCGAGCAGCGCAGCCGGCAACAGGAACGGTTGGCGACGGTAGGGCAATTGGCCGCCGGCATCGCCCACGACTTTAACAACATCATGGCGACCATTGTCCTGTACGCCCAGATGTCGGCACGGGACAAGCAGCTGCCGGCCCGTCACCGGGAGCGTATGGCGACGATAAACCAACAGGCCAAACACGCGACCCGCCTGATCCAGCAGATCCTGGATTTCAGCCGGAGGTCGGTGCTTGAGCAGCAGCCGCTCGACCTGTCGCCGCTTCTCAAGGAGCAGGTCAAGCTGCTGGAGCGTACCCTGCCAGAGAATATCAGGATCCGGCTGGCCTACGGGACGGATGAATACACGATCAACGCCGATCCGACGAGCATCCAGCAAGTGATGATGAACCTGGCACTCAACGCGCGGGACGCGATGCCGCAGGGAGGCGACCTGCGTATCGGGCTGAACCGGATTCATGTCGAGGGCCCCAAATCCGCACCACTGCCCGAATTGGCGGCGAATTGTCCCAATTCGACTGGAGAGTGGGTGCAATTGACCGTCTCTGATACCGGGACCGGTATTCCGCCCGATGTGCGGCCGCACATTTTCGATCCCTTCTTCACCACGAAAGCACCTGGAGCAGGTACCGGCCTGGGGCTGGCGCAGGTGTACGGCATCGTGGCGCAGCACGAGGGGCACATTCACGTAGAAAGCCAGGTGGCTGCGCACAGTGATGAAGACGGAGGAACAACCTTCACGATCTACATGCCGGCCTTGCCTGTCCACCCAACAGAACCACTGCCGCATGAACTACCGCCCCTGCCCTCTGGGCAGGGGGAGACGATTCTCGTCGTGGAGGATAACGCATCCACGCGGCGAGCGTTGGTGGACAGCTTGGAGTTGCTGAACTATCGGGTCGTGGAAGCGACGAACGGGCAGGAGGCACTGGCAATCATAGAGCAAGGGGGCGACGAGATCGCTCTGGTGTTGAGCGACGTGGTGATGCCGATAATGGGCGGCATCGCGCTGTTGCATGCCTTGAGGGAGCGCGGGGCGGAAGTGGGCGTGGTGATGTTGACCGGCCACCCTATGGAGAAAGAGATGGATAGCCTGCGCGCGTGTGGGATGATAGACTGGGCCCCCAAGCCTCCAAGCCTGGAGCGGCTGGCCGAAGTAGTGGCCGATGGACTGGATCAGCGAGGTACGAAGGATTCGCGATGAGAGAACACCTCGAACTGATAGAGCTTCTGGCCGGAACGGACCGACACACTGCAGGACCACGGAAACGATGCGGGATTCAGTAAGCGAACTCCAGAACCTGCAGCGGATCACCGAGACCCTCCTCAGCCTGGCAGGTCTTTCCCAGGTAATGAATGCCGTCGCCGAGGGAATCGTGACCCGCCTTGGGTATGACATAGTCCTGGTAAGCCGCTACGTTGCGGAGGACAGCACGTTCAGCGGTCTGGCCCTCTATCCGACACCGACGTCCAGGCGACTCAACCGGCTCCTGAGGACTATCGGTCGCCTGGAGCTGAAAGACGCCCCGACGCAGTTCAGGCTGCCGTACGAGCGTGGAGAGAACCCTATCTTGGATCGTGTCCTGGACGGTGAGATCGTGACCAGCGACTCTATGGCCGATCTCTTCCATCCATGGGTCCCGCGCCCTGCTGCTGTACTCGTTCAAGACATGTATGGGATACAGGCCTACATCGACCTGCCGATGCGCGTGAAGGGGAAGACAGTGGGGACGATCGTGGCCGGCGTGCGCAGCGGCCCGATCTCGACCGACCAGAAGCTGGCCCTGGGTCGGGTGGCCAACCAGGCGGCCGTGGCGCTGGAAAACGCACGGCTCCACGAAGCTGAGCGCCAGCGGTCCGCAGAGTTAACCCGCTCCAACGCGTTCGTGACTGCCTTGAGCCAGGTAGCGACACGCATGCAAACCACGTCCGATCCAGATCAGGTCCTGGAGACCCTGGGCGCCGAGCTCGGCGGACTGGGCATCACCTGCTTCCTGACCCTGCTGGATCCAGATACGCAGGAGTTGATCGGTCGTTATACCTCGATTGAGCCGACCCCCCTGAAGCTGGCCGAGAAGCTGGCAGGGGTTAGCGTGCGCAACCTCCGCGTCTCACGCGAAGGCTGGCCTGTGCTGGATATCATCGAGCGCGGCCAGGTTGTATTCGTGGCAGATCCGATTGAAGGGCTGGGCGGGTTCCTGTCCCACATCCCCAGGCCAGTGCTTAAGCGCATCGCCCGGCTGATCGGTGTGGGCCCCGATGTCGGGGAGATCTATCTCCCATTGACGCTTGGCGAGCAGTTGGGCGTCTTGACCCTGTGGGGTCCGGAGCTACAGGAAGCGGATATCCCGGCGCTTTCGGTGTTTGCCAACCAGGTGGCTGTAGCCCTTGAGAATGCACGGTTGTACGATCTGGCTCAGCGGGAACTCGCTGAGCGGCGGCAGGCCGAGGCAGACACCAGGCGTGCGTCCGTGGAGATCCAGCAGCGGGCGCTGGAGCAGGAGACACTGCGTCAGGTGGCACTGGTGCTCACAACCACGCTGGACCGGGACGAGGTGATAGACCGTATCCTGGCTCAGTTGCAGGAGGTGGTGCCGTACGACAGCGCATCTGTCCAGTTGCTGCGCGACTGCTCTGAGTGCAAACCGGATGTCGGAGGGCGAGATGAGGGCTGCCTGGAGATCGTGGGCGGGCGTGGATTCCCCAACCTGGATGAACTGCTGGGTGTCTGTTTCCCTCTGGCAGGGAATAACCCGAACCGCGAGGTTATTCGCTCTCGAGGGCCCGTCATCGTGGAGGATGCCCCGGCAGTGTACGACGGTTTTCACCAAGGGCCTCACATACAGACGATCATCCGTTCCTGGCTGGGAGTGCCCATGCTGGTAGGCGAGCACCTGATCGGGATGATTGCGTTGGACAAGACCGAGCCGGGCTTCTACACAGAGAGCCAGACCAGGCTGGCTGAGGCATTTGCGGCCCAGGCTGCCATCGCTATCGAAAACAGTCGCCTGTTTCAAGCCGAGCGGGCGCAACGGCAGGTAACCGAGGCACTGGAGAAGGCAGCCGCCGCCGTCAACAGCACACTGGAACTCGACCAGGTGCTGGATCGCATCTTGGAGCAGGTCGAACGGATCACCGGCGGAGACGTGGGCAATATCATGCTGCTCCAGGATGACGCCACTGCCCGGATCGTCCGCCACCGGGGCTACGGGCAGACGGACGCGAAGATCGCCGATCCAGCTCTCCTCCTTCACGAATACACCAACCTGGCAAGCATGATGCGGATGGGAAAAGCGGTCGTCATTCCAGACACGGCTGCGGACCCCGATTGGATCACGAGGCCAGGAGAGGAGTGGCTGCGTTCCCACGCCGGTGCACCGGTATGTATGCGCGGGCAGGTGGTGGGGTTCCTCAGCGTGGATAGCACCACCCCGGGTTTCTTCACGCCAGCCCATGGCCGAATCCTGCAAGCCTTTGCCGATCACGCCGCCGCGGCTATTGAGAACGCACGGCTATACCAGCAACTGCGCGAACACGCCGAGCATCTGGAGCAGCGGGTGCGGGAGCGGACGTCTGAACTTCAGGTGCAATACGCCCGTCTGGACGCGATCCTGCGCAGCACCACGGATGGCATCATGGTCACAGATGAGGAGGGGAACGTCATCCAGGCCAATCCCGTGGCTCAGGCGTGGCTCACACAGACCCTCTCGCCAGATGAGGCGGAACGGCTGCAGGCAGCGGTACGGGCCGCGGCGACGCGGACGGACGAGCAGCAAGTGGAACTGCTGGAACTGACGGGTCTGGATCTAGAACTAAGCGCCGCGCCAATATCTCGGCCGGAGGGAGACACCCTTCCAGTGGACCTCGGTGACCGATTCGACGCGGTCGGGCTTGGAGAGGTCGCTCACAGCGAACCTGCGGCGGTGGTCGCGGTTCACGACGTCAGTCATCTCAAGGCACTGGATCGGATGAAGACACGTTTTGTCACCAACATCTCCCACGAACTGAAAACACCAATCACGACGGTCAAGCTGTACGCAGACCTGATGCAGCGCCATCCGGAGAGGTGGAACCGGTATCTGGGCACGTTGATGCAAGAAGTGGACCACCTGGCACGCTTGGTCGATGACATCTTGAGGATTTCCCATGTTGATGCCGGACGTCTGGCATTGGGACTCCGCCCCACTTGCCTGGACACGCTGACCGCAGCGGCCATCTCTAGCCACCGCGAGCTGGCACAGGAGCAAGGAGTGACGCTAGAAACCAGTGCGCTGGAGAAAGCCGGGGTTCCGGTGGCGCTGATCGATCCAGACGCGATGGAGCAGGTGCTGGACAACCTGGTGGAGAACGCGATCCGCTTCACGGCGGAGGGAGGTCGTGTGGTGGTTTCCACCGGGATGCAGGAGTCGGATGGGCGCCAATGGGCGGCCGTGACGGTCTCCGACACCGGGATGGGTATCCCGGAGGAGGAACTGCCGTACATCTTCGACCGCTTCTTCCGCGGTGCGGAGCCACGGGCGCTGCAGTTGACGGGGACCGGCCTAGGGCTTGCAATGGTCAAAGAGATCGTGGACTTGCACGGTGGACGGGTGACGGTGGAGAGCGAGAAGGGCGCGGGGAGTACCTTCACCGTCTGGTTGCCAACGGTGAACGGCGATTGTGCCAGCCAGACCTGACAAGTTCTGAAGAACCTGTCAGGTCTTCTCTAGGGCTGGAGCACCCAGCTCAGGCCGTAGTGGGATGCTCTGGACTGCTGAGAACTGGCTCCACGCTTTCTAGCGCGCGTAACTCCCGGAAGGTCAACGTCCAGATGTTGGACTTGAACACCTCCATCAGCCCGCCGAGGAACAGCGACGGTGCTGCCACTACCAGGATGAAGATCGGCACCCCGACGGCGGCTGCCAAGATCCACCCCGCAGCTCCCTTGACGATCAGGTGAAGCAGTCCGCCCAGCAGGAGCGCCGGCACCCCGCCCGCCACAAGAGCCAGGACCACCGCCAGGATCATAACCGGGATCATCACGATTGTGAAAGCGATGCGCACGCCGATCATGATTAGCCACATGATCCCTGTGTCTTTCAGGTGCCGTTGCACGACACTGAAACCCCGGCGGATCGAGTCACCCACTCCCAACCCCTCCAGCGCGCACGCCTGGAAGAAGAAAGGTCTGAGCAACGTGAGCACCAGGACGACGCCGATGATCGGCAGGAGGAAGACGAAGAACAGACCGATCGAGGCAACGAGCCCGGTCACGCCGCAGACTGTGCTGAACCGGTCGATCATCAAGACCGAGAGCGCTGCCCCGCCACCTACCAGCATCAAGAGCAGGATGAAAATCGCGATCACGGGGAGCTTGATCACGAGATTGATCAGGAAGAGCCGCCAGGCGGTGCGCGACCAGCCCAGGCGGAACCCCTCGCGTATGCTACGCATCTCACCCGTCTCCTCGTAATCGTCCACCATCCGGATCAGCGCTGTCGTCGCCACGTACTTCGCCACCGTGGCCACGATGGCCAGGATGAGAATCAGGCATGCCAGGCCAACGCCAACGGCGACCAGTGCCAAAGTGATCTGAGACGCGACCTTCGGCACAGGGAACTCGCCCTCGGGGAAGGGAAACACGTCACCGGGGAAGGGGAACACGTCACCGGGGAAGGGAAAAACCTCACCGGGTAGCGGAAATCCCTCGAAGTCATCCTCGTCGACTTGGTACTGGACCTGGCCGCCACCATCGCTGCCGGGATTCCCAGGACTGGGGTTGGTCGTGGTCAACGCCACGATGATGCCGAAGATCCACAGCGCCCGGTATCGCCACAGGATCTCCCATGCTCGTTTCAGAATCTTGATGTGATCCATTGTATTGTGTTGCCTCCTATTCCCTAATGTCGGGCCATCATCCCTACAAAGGCGCCATTCTGATGGCGCGCGATTCGCGAACCGCCCTCTACTGATGCCTACGTGCTCACCAGCGCAAGTGGCAGATCTGCTGCCCAGCCTCGAATGAGGTCCCAGTCGCGGTAGTCGCCCTCGGGTGACTTCATCGCCTTCATCATCAGGCGGTAGACGCTTGATGCGTTTTCATCACCGCAGCTTGACTCGACAAACCCGACCGCCATCTGCCGCGTGCCCACCAGCGCCAGGCTGCCACAGGCCAGCGCCGTCGCCCCAACCGCTCCTCCGGCCAGCGTCAAGAAGCGCCGCCGGGTAATTCGTCTCTGCTCGTCCGTTCCCATAGTATTCTCCAGTACCTCTCCTGTGTCTCTTCTCATTTACCTTGTCGAAGCACCGATTTCTCTATGCGGCGGCGTGATGGGTCCCGGACGCAGCCGACGTCGACCGCGGACGGTCGGGCAGACGGTCGGGATCAACGTCCGCAAGATCCGCAACGTCTGCGTTCTCGATAACCCAATGCCTACGGCGAGCATACCAGGTCGCCAGCCAGCTCATGTACAGCAGGCCCATTGCAGCCAGCACGATCACGTTCAAGGTGATGCTCCAGCCCACCGTGCCCAGAAGCCGGAGCGCGGCCGGCAAGACGCCGTCGCTTCCCACGCCCAGACGATTCAAAATCTGGATCCACCACATGTCAATCAACCCTCTGGAGGCGGAGGCCTGCATCCGCTCCCACCACGAAGCAGGCAGCCAGGCGGCCATTGCCTCGCCGCCCAGGCCCGCCCGCAGGCCAATCAGCACCAGGCACGACACGACGAGCACCGCCTGGACGAAGGCCCACGCGCCGATCAGACCGACGGGTATCAGTTGCCAGCATACCTCCAGGGCACGCCGCCACGGATGCGCGACCGAAGCCCCCAAGGCACCCCTTGTATGCACAGGGTCACGTGGCAGCCGCAGCCCCACCTGCGCAACGAAGCGATCTGCCGGTGTGAGGTTTTCGGCGGCAGGGTACTCCTGCAGCAACGTTGACACCGTCCGCATCCGCTCCAGTTCGGCGCGGCAAGCGGAGCATTCAGCCACGTGTGCCTCGACCTGCTGCAAGCGACGCCCGTGCAACTCGCCGTCGTGGTAGGCCGCTAGCCAGGCTGTCACGTGCTCGTCCATGCTTCCTCCAAATACCTAGACGTGGATCGCGCGCCACCGGCACAGGGCGACTTCATGTCTCCCCCAAATACGGCACCAGCGACTTCCGCAGGTGATTGCGCGCGTAGTTCAACCGCGACATCACCGTGCCCATAGGAATCGCCAGCGTGTCGGCGATCTCCCGGTACGAGAGGTTTTCGTATTCCCGGAGCACCAGCGCCTCGCGGCTGGCCATCGGCAGCGCCAGCACGGCCTGTCGCACGCGTTCGCTCCGCTCTGCGTGCTCTACCGCGGCCTCCGGGCCTGCACCGGCAGAGACCAGCGGCAGATCATCAATGTCTACCGTCTCCCGCTCGCGCCGGATCACGTCTCGCGCCGCGTTGACGGCGATCCTGTACACCCAGTTGCGGAAAGGGGAGCGTGGCCGGTAGCCAGGGAGGTGCTGCCAGGCGCGGATAAAGGCCTCCTGTGCCGCGTCCTCTGCCAGGTTAGCATCTCCGCACATGCGATACACCACGTTGATCACTCCTTCCCGGTGGGAGCGCACCAACTCGCCAAAGGCCTGTCGATCTCCTCGCTTGGCCCTGGCGATCAGCTCGCATTCGGCGTCAACTGGCGATGTGGGCTGGTCGCTCACTTCTGGTTACCTCTTTCAACTGTATAACGTCTTTGCCTGTCGGTTTATTCGGTAGGCCGCCATCCAGATCGGTACGCCAAAAGGCGGACCCGCTCGCCTGACAGGCCCGCCACGAGATTCTATCACCGGTGCGTGTGTGTTACCAGCCCAGAATCTGGCGTAGTTTGCGCGCCTGCGCCCGGCTGAGGTCCACCTCGGTGCCGCTGGTCAGTCGCAGTCTGTAGCTGCCCTTGAACCAGGGAACGACCTCGCTTACGCGGCTCAGGTTGACGATGGCAGATCGGTGGGCCCGGAAGAAATGGGCCGGATCAAGCCGTCTCTCCAGTTCGCTCAGCGTGCGGCGGATGGGATAGGCCTGGTCACCCACGTGTACAAAGACCCGTTCGTCCCGAATGCCAATCCAATCTACCTCGTCCGCGTGTAGCACGTGGATGCTATCGCGGTCACGCACTGCCAAACGGGTCAGATACTGCCCCTGAGCAGCCAGGTCATGCAGGAGCGGGGCAAGTCGCGCGGCGGCATCCTGTCCCCCGCCCTGTGCCTCCCGAGCGCGCGTAAGCGCGCCCTCCAGCCGCTCCCGGCTGAATGGCTTGAGCAAGTAGTCCAGTGCGTTGACCTCGAAGGCCCGGATGGCGTACTCGTCGTATGCGGTGACGAAGACGACCGGGGGTGGGTCTTCCAGCGCCTCGATGACGCCAAAACCATCCAGGCCCGGCATCTGAACGTCGAGCAGCACCAGATCAGGCGTCTTGGCCTCAATCATCTCCACCGCCTGGACGCCGTTCTCGGCCTCGTCAATGCATTCTACGTCTTCAACGTCGGCCAGGAGTCGCTTGAGCCGCTCGCGGGCGGGAGGTTCGTCGTCTACGATCAGGATGCGCATCGAAGCTCCTCCGTCAATGGACCGCCGGCATCTTATCTTGCCGGCAACACGTCCGCTATGTCCGCGGACGCCCAGCTTATGGACCGCCCGGATGTCTGCATCCGCTGCATCCCTGCCGGCAACACGTCCGCAACGTCCGCGGACGCCCAACCTATGGACCGCCCGGATATCTGCATCCGCTGCATCCCTGCCGGCAAGACGTTCACAATGTCCGCGGAACCCGGACCGTCACCACCGTCCCTCGTGGCTTGTTCGTGCCAATCTCCAGTCCCCGTCCATACGTCTTACGCAGTCGCTGATCCACGTTGCGCAGGCCGTGACCCGGGCTACGCTCGATGCTGTAGTTCGCCGGCATCCCTGGCCCACGGTCGGCGACGGTGATGATCACTGCCTCGGGCACGCGATCAACGTCCGTAATGCCCACAATGTCCGCGTCATCGAGTTCGATTCTGAGAGTCAGGTCCACGCTCCCATCCTCCCCCCGGCCGTGCCGCACCGCGTTCTCCAGCAGCGGCTGGAGGATCAGGCTCGGCACAGGCACAGATCGCGCCGCGGCTGCAATGTCCCGCGTGACGCGCAACCGCTCGCCGAAACGGGCCCGCTCGATCGCCAGGTAGCCATCGGCGAAGGCGAGCTCCTCCTCCAGCAGCACCAGCCCGCGTTCGCTGCTCACCAGCACGTAGCGAAACAACTCTGCCAGCCGCTCGACTGTCGCCTCGGCCAACGCGGGGTCAGTGTGAATCAGCGCAGCGATAGTATTCAGTGTGTTGAAGAGAAAATGAGGATTGATCTGGGCCTTGAGCGCCTTCAGTTCCGCCTGCGCCGCCAGCGCCCGCAGATCCTGCTCCACGCGTTCCTTCTCCTGCAACTGGCGATAGTAGCTCAGCGCGGTCTCGGTGCCATGGATGATGGGAAACGCCAGCACGATGCCGCCCAGCAAGAACCACGACGAACGAGCGCTCACCGGGAAGTCGAAGACGCGGCTGCAGAGGAAAAGGGCCAGGCCCGCGCCCGCGACGTGTCCGAACACAGAGAGCGTCATCTGCAGGCCCAAGCGCAGCCAATCGCGCTCCAACTGCTCCAAGTGCGGCTCGATCAGCGCGTGGTGCACCAGCCAGAAGAGGTACAGCGCCGCCGTGATCACCAGCGCGGTGACGGGCGCGCTCCAGTCCCAACGTCCGGTCCCGTAGGCCACGCCGATGGTCGAACCGACCGCGGGCAGGACGAAATTGTGTACAAACGCGCCCCAGCGCCTGCCTGTCTTCTTCTCCGTCATTCCATGCGCTCCATAGGCTGCTTCAGTTGAACGCGTCAGGTCATGTCCTATGATAGCAAAACAACGCACATCGGTCAATCATCTCGCCGCCAACGGTCGGTTTTGCGGGGTGAACGGCTTCGGGGAGATTGACGCTTCGAGCAACGACACACCAACCAAAGAGGACCGGCACCTCGATCGTGCCGGTCCTCCTCGCTGATCGTTCCCTGTAGCTAGATGATCACCGGGCCAGTTCCCCGGCCCCAGCCTGATACGGCGGCCCGGGCAGTGCGCTCAGAGATCAAGTCCAAACTGCTTCGTCTCGACCCATTCCATTCTCAGGATGGACCAGAAGTCCAACGCCAGTCTATCGAGCACGAAATCGTATGGCAGCCAGCCATACCCAGCCTCTCCCCAGTCCGTTCCCCAGGAATTGCGAATGAGCAGGGCTCCCTTGGTCTCTTTGTCACAGCGCTCGTTGCGGATCGTCTTCTCATCGTCGTAGCCGACGGCGACGACGGCGTGCCCCCACACGGCCTGGTCAGACGGACATGGATAGAAGATCTCGCCGGTGTGGTAGGGTGGGACGTAAGAGCCATTCTCGAAATCCCCCTCCTCAAACCCATAGAAGCCGAACATGGATGGGATACCCATGGCGATATACAGCTTCACCGTGAAAAGGACCGAGGAGGTCGGTCTATTCTCGGCCTGTGGGTCGTGCGAGAAATAGCGAAGCGTCTCGAAGTTGTCGGCCACCGCGTAGACGAAGGGTGAGGGTTCCTCATCGAACTCGGGCTGGCTATCCGTATAGGGCCAGTATCTCTCCGGAGCACAGCCACACAGCACCAGCGCACCCATCGTGTTCCGCAGCCAGGCACCGGTGTCGCCGGTGACGCCCATCAAGTTCCTCGTGGTCTTGTACACGAAGAGGCGAGAGCCCTCGCAATGGCTGCCAAACGCGCGTTTCTCGAAGTACTCAACCACGCCCACCGCGGCTTGCGCGGTGCACGACCCCAACGTTCCCTGGTTCTCAATCTCCGAGCAGTGAGCCCTCAGGTCCTTCTCGGACGGGACCCCGGGGAATGACGGAGCCTTCCTCTTGGTTGGCGAGGCGCGCAGTTTCTCCACTTTCTCGCCAATCTCGGCCGAGAAGCCCAATACCTTCGACATCTCGGCGATCTCCGGATGTTCTACGGTGTAGTCACGCAGGTCCGGCACCGGCGGCAGCCACCCCGTGCCAATGCCTGCTTGTGGTGTGGGCACCTCCACATATCCATACATGGTATTCATTAGCTTGTCCTCCTACCTGGTATTCTTGTCCTCAAGTCATCTTTCCACCGCGGCAAATCCTACCTCGTGTGATTCGCGCTATTCTCCCAGCCAGCAGTTCGGATCTTCGGCATAGAGGTCACCGTATGCCGCGAGCGCCGCGCCGCGACAGCCCCCAGTGCAGTAGTAGGGCCGGTACGCGCAGGTCGCACACTTGCCTCTTATCTTACTCCGGTCAAGCATCCTGATGGGGGCGAAGTAATCTTCATTCCTCCATATGTCCCCGAGCGTTGCCTGGCGAACGTTTCCAGCGCTCCTGTCCCTCATATACGGGCATGGGTATACGTCACCGTTGTAGGATACAACCACCTGTGAGACACCGGCCGAACACCCCGGTCCGAATCCGTCGGCCTGGGAAGTGTGTTGGGGTTCTGGGTCGAACAACCAGGGAAACAGACCATCTACTTGAAGGTAGATCTGGTCTCCCACCAACTGCTCCTTCTGGCGCATGGTGGATGCGAGGTCTTTGATGGCAGCGTGGGAGACCCTAAGCACGGAATCGTTTTGGACCGCTCTTCCCAGAGGAACGTAGGGGGCAACTTTGAAGGTCGCGACGCCAAGCTGGAGCGCGAGATCCACCAGTGATGGGATCTCGTTCAGATTCAGTGCACTGACCGTGACGGTCATGAACGTGTAATAGCCCGCCTCTCCGAAGAGCCTGAGCGCGTTAACCGCCCGGTCAAAGGCTCCAGGGCGATTGCGTAGGAAGTCGTGGGTGTCCCCTATGCCATCTACGCTCACCTGGACCGAGAAGACGTTCAGATCGGCAAGGCGCCGCAGGGTCTCGCGTGTCACCGCGTATCCGTTCGTGGACAGGCGTACGGCCATGTTCTTGTCCGTGGCGTACTCGATGAGTTCAAAGACATCGTCCCTGACGAGGGGCTCCCCACCGCCCAACGTGATAGAGAAGACATGCAATTGCGCCAGTTCGTCGATCAAGGTCTTGGCTTCTGCTGTGGAAAGCTCGCCGGGGGCTTTCCTACCGCAGGCTGACAAGCAGTGGAGGCAGCCGAGGTTGCAGGCGTGCGTGATCTCCCAGATGATGGAAAGCGGCGCGGACAGGCAACCCGCTTGAGAAGCGTCCACGTGACACGAAAGCGTCTGTCGCTGCGCTGTGCGTGGCTCACTATCCTGTTTGGGTTCCTGTGCAAGAGCTTGCGCCCCTGCCAAAACATCGCCCCATCTCCCTTTAGAAGGCGCTATTTCGATAGCGCGCCATTTCAGTGCATAGTAACCGTTCAGCTTGTGGAAGGTTGCCAGAAGCTTGCTTGTGGTCGTGGCCTGGTCGGTATGGAATCTCTTGCCTAACTCCCCAGCTATGTTGGCGGCCGATGTTCTGCCATCGCAGCGCTCAACGACGAGCATCTCGAACTCGTCCAGGGGCACTTCCCTGAACAGATATGGGTTGAAGAGATAGCCCCCGGAGTTCTCTCTCCGGTATGTGATGAAGGAAAACAGTACGGGGGCCAGCGGTGTTTCGTTCACCTGCTTCCTCTCAGTATCGAGAGCCTACCCGAGAGATCCCACCCCGATCCCTGCCCCTGGGATGGGAAGTGCCTTTCGGATAGGCCCTGCGAATGTAAGCGGAGGGCAGCCTTTGTCCGCTATCTCTCGAGTTTGATGCGCTCGATCATTTTCTCGAATGCTTTCCGCATGTTTGATGGGATCTTGTCCAGGTCTATCAGCACCAGATCGCGCGGGAAATCCAGTATGACGTCGCGAAAACGAAGCGGGGGCCCGGCGGCGCACATGTCCGGTCCTCTCCCACACAGGGGGATGTCAGGAAGCCCGTATCCACAAATCGGCTCATAGGAAAGAGGTTGCCCTGAAGGGCAGGCCGGCACGTCAGGTTGTCCTGGAATGCATAACGGTATGTCGGGTTGTCCTTTCAGGCAGTGCACCATATCAGGTTGCCCAGGACGGCACGTCATCATATCGGGTTGCAGATATTCACACTGTGGCCCCTGATCGGGCTGGAGTTTCAGGCAGTGCACCATGTCAGGTTGCCCTGGACGGCAGTGTGGCTTCAGGTCGGGTTGCAGATACTCACACTGTGGCTCCTGATCGGGCTGGAGTTTCAGGCAGTGCACCATGTCAGGTTGCCCTGGACGGCAGTGTGGCTCCATGTCGGGTTGCAGATACTCACACTGTGGCTCCTGATCGGGCTGGAGTTTCAGGCACCGCGGCGGTATGTTCGGCAGCCCTGGGCGGCAGACCCAGCGCCTCGGTTCCGCTGTGACGACCAGAGCGTATCCTTGGCCCGGGTTGCCGACGTTGACGGCAGTCGCGTTGACCGTGATCGTCCAGTGGCCGGGGGCTGGGTTATTGACCAGCACCATCTCGACGTTGTTCGTGTCGTCGGCTGCGGCTCCGCTGTTGGGGACTGATACTCCGCCACTGAAGTCGTTGCCGATGTAGGTTTGCGCGCCGCTAGGTGAGGTCACAACGAGGTCGAGGTCGTTGACCACTGGGGTCGCGCTGCCGGCTGAGGCCGGCGGCTCTGTCCAGACCAGTGTAACCTTAAGCGGCTGTGTATTGCCGCCTACGTACACGTGATACGCGCGGGACTCCCCAGTCGTCAACCCGTCGGCGTTGCGTACGTCCCACACGTGGAGCTTCCTCGGACTTCCGGAGAAATAGAGGACATTGCTGAGCCGCAACAGCCCCCAGCCCTCCTGGGCGCTGGGATAGCCGGCGATGCCGGTCATGTCAATCGTCGAGTTGAGAAGCGTCGCCTTGAGTAGCGCCCCAGAGGGAACCATAGCGTCGCTCAGCCTGCTGGTCCCGCTCGGATACCATCCCTCGGTGAAATACTGGCGCGCGAGTCCGGCGGCAGCCGCCGCATGGGGTGTGGCATAGCTGGTCGCACACGGCGAGCGCGGACCAGTGCTACAGGATGTGCCCACCGTCGCTGACTGAATCCCGCACCCCACCGCCATGAGGTCCGGCTTACGCCGGTCGTCGGCGGTCGGTCCGGGGTTGCCGTCGCCGAAGTTCATCTCGTTCGGGTCAGCCTGAGCCGCCCCGACGCAGATGGCGTTCTTGGCCGTTCCGGGTGGCCCCTGCTCCTCGCCGATGTTGCCGGCTGAGCCGAGTACCAGGTGATCCTCGTTATTCCAGGTAAACGTGTCCACGTCCGCCGCATTCCGGTTATAGGTCGCGGGGTTGCCCGCGCCGGCAGTGTTGTCGTGCCAGCTATTGCTGTGTATTGTCGCACCTGACGCTGCTGCCGAGTTCAGCTCGGCCAGCAAGGTCCTCGTTGCTAGGTCTCGCCGGTTGCCCGAGACCAACCGGCTGGCCCAAGCGCCGCCGCGCCGATTCGCCACTCCAGGGTTGTTGTGGTCGTCGCCGCCAGCGCACCCGGCCACAAACGTCGCGTGTCCTCCAGCGGCAGTGCCCGTGACATTGCGAATGGCGACCACCTTCCGGTGAGCCGCCCCTGGGGTGTTGTTGACCGGATCCTTGAAGAAACAATGATTGATGTCCAGGGGAGCGCTATCGAGAATACCGATGATCTGCCCCTCGCCATGGATCCCCTGGTCCCAGATTGGCTCGGTCCCTGCCACGCCTGACTGGATCGTCCCGGCGGCGTTCACGTTGTCATCGACGATCTCGGTCACCTCCTCGATCCAACGTACCCCTTCAAGTTGAGCAATCTTCGGCAGAGCATCCGATGAGGGCAGGGTGAACTGCACGCGAGCTCCACCTGCGACTTCGCCGTCGTCAAGCACTACAACGTCGGACGCGCCTGCTTCTTTGATGGCGTCACCCATAGCTGACGGCTCTGTATCCGGGAAGAGCAAGGCACATAGCCATATGCCTTCCACTGCCTTCCGTTCCGGGGCGCGAAACGGGACCTTGCCAATCGTCGGCGAGAGCTTGAATGCCGGCTGATAGCGAACGCTGGCGCGGACCATTGGATCTTCCGAGAGCGCCTTGAGCGTATCGGGGTCCACCTTCTCCAGGAACGCATAGTTGGCTACATACTCTGTGAGTCGTAGCCTGTACAAGCGTTGGATGCGGATCCGCTCCTCCCCAGTCAGTGATTTCGTGAACTGAATGACATAGTATGCAGGCCCTGGAGGCGCCCGCTTGAATCTCAAGTCGGACGGAAGGTCCAGCTCGTCCTCAAGCGGGTCGAAAACGTAGCTCCCCAAGAAAAGACGAGGCTCCTTTTGCGACATCTTGCTAACCTCCTGTCGTCAACTGCCTGGCCCTCACAGACCGACAGAGACATAATCCTGTTCTTTTCACACCTCAATCACACGGCTGCGCCTTGTACGAGAAAGCTATATCTTCCTGTCTAGGCTTACTCCTTTCCACTCTGTTGTGCATAAGGACCAGAGCAATCTGGCCGTTGCCAGGGCGACATTGTCGCTCTTCATGCCGGCAAGGCAGACTACGGCATCGCCTGTCCCATGCCCAGCGCAGGCCGACGCCTGGCATCGGCCTGTGCCCGGCCAGGGCGTCATTCTCAGCGAAAGCAGTGACCGTCGCTGTGAGAGGGACGCTCACGAATTGAGATCGCGACGATAGTTGTGAGGAAGCTGTGTTCTTGCGAGTTACACCGAAAGGTACTTGCGAGGCTACGTGCTTTGAGGGCTGCAGCTAGTACTACAGTGAAGTGCAATTGGAGTTGACCCGCCTTGGAATCATTGTACCATGCACCAGTACAGAAGTCAATGACCGATTGCTCAGGAACACAAGTTTTAAGGTTGCGTCCACGAGCCTCTACACGTGGAGGGGCCGCTCTACCCCAGTCCTCCGGGCCAGCCCGTCCGCAGAGCCCAGGATCACGCGGCCGAACGCCGTGCCCGGCCTGGTCCTGTGCTAGCCGCAGACACACGGACAGGCGCAGCGGGAATTGTGGAAGTTGATCGTCCGTTCGTGCGTCTGGATCAACATCCGCCGCTGCCCTGACGGGCCAGCCGGAACAGGCCGGCGACGAAGTTGAGCTGCGGCACCCGTTGCATATAGCGTTCATACGCTACGCCGAACTTCTCTATGCCGTCCCGGTCTGCCCTGAACGCGTCCACGTACGTAACCCCCGTCGATACAGCGCCCAGAAGCGCGATCAACCAGTGCTGTGTGATCAGCGTCAGCGCGATGCTGATCAACACGCCGGCCAGAAATTGCGGGTGCCGGACGACGGCGTAGATCCCGCTGTCAACCAGGACGGTCGTGTGCATATAACTCTTTCCCTTCGGCACCCGACCCTTTACGCGGAACGTGATCATAGGCACGATGCCGAAGATCGCGGACAGCGTCCAGGCCGCGTATCCCAGCCACTTCAACGCCGGGAGGGCGAACGGGTTGCGCAGGATGAAGCTCAACACGATTTGCGCCACCATCGTCACCCCCAGCACACTCCCCGAAACCCAGGGGCTCCAACTACACACCGACTCCTGCCACCGCTTCATCTCCAACTCCTTCATCGTCTTAGCCCGGCCTGGCGTACCGCCGTAACCGTCGCCTTTCAAAACCCACGCGGCACCCACAGCCAGGCCCAGAACCCGGTCACCAGCGCGAGCGCGGACTGTTCCAGTCCGAAAGCGATCCCCAGCAATGCCTGCCCCCTATGAAGGGAAGCGCAGCGCCCCCGTCCCCTTCTGTACTTCACCGCCTCTCCCTACCTGCAAAGTCTCTCCCGACTCACTCGCCACTGTTCCCATAGTAGCAGAAACTCGGCCGGAAGTCTACATTTTCCGGCCGAGCGGTCGAAATCGGAGGGTGATTGGTAGAACGTGTCCCCTATACAGCGTGGGTTAGGAGCTATTTGGACCGCAAGCAAAGGGGCCAGCAAACGCGACATACGGACCCCTCGTCCACAGTCTCACCCGGTCTGGTCGATGGAAAGAGCATTGGCGCCTCCTTGGCGAGACAACTTGCCCACTGGAGGCTTACGGGCGGGAGGCCACACGCGCACGGATATCGGCAGCACGGTCGAAGATCTCCTCCCGGCTCACGCCGGCTGCCTCGTACATGGCGAAAATGTTTTCATCCGGCGTCTCAGGGGGCACCGTGTGGGAAGCAGCGAGGATATAGCCGCCTCCGTCGGCCATCATCCCCTCGACCAGGCGCGCTGTCTCGTGACGGACCTCATCGGCCGTCCCATTGGGCAGCAGCCACTGCGTATCGACCCCTCCCATGAAGGCAAGATCCCTCCCGAACTCCTTCTTCAACTCAAGCGCTTCCATTCCGGGACAGTGACACTGGATCGGATTGAGGACCTGCACCCCCATCTCTATCAAATCCGGGATGATGGGTCGGATGGACCCGCAGGAGTGGTAGGCCACCCAAACGCCGTTTGACTGCCCTACGTCGAAAACCCGGGCCAGATGGGGCCGAATCATCTCACGCCACATCGGCGGGCTCATAATCATCCCTTGCTGCCCCCCAACGTCGTCGCCGACAAAGAGCCAATCCAAGGGAAAACGCTCACACGCGATCTCAGAGATTCGCACGGCGAACGATGCGGCCTGTCGGAGCATCCTCTCCGAGAGTTCCAGATCGTCGATCATGTCGAGAAGCGCGTTCTCCATACCCCGGAGCCGGAAAACCATCTCGAACTGGACGGGAGCGACGTCACAACCGATCCAGAACGTATCCGCACTGCCGTCCGACACGACGGGCTCCATGTTGCTCATCAACGAATCGATGTGGTCATACGGATATTGATAGCTAAAGATCTCGTCGCGGTTCGCCTGCTGCAGAGGGAAACGCCGAATCTGGTTAAAGGCGGCTACCTTGACCCACTCGATGCCCCAGGCATCCACGTGACCCTGACCTTCTCGTTCGTGGGTAATACCCTCCATGGCGTAGTTGTTGCCGACCCATGCCTGCCGCACATCATCCCCCATAGCCTCGGCAACCCGCCCGGGCGGGATCTCCAGCAGTCTACCCAAACGCCTGGCTGTATCGGGATGATACCACATGAATATGGGCACGCGGTCCACCGGCTCGCGCCTCAGCGCGGCCTCCATTCTTTCCCTCGGTTTCACTCACTTGCTCCTATGGACACCATCACCGGCATCGCTGCCGATATACAGGCCGCCGCTCGAGCGCCTCGCTCGCCCGAACCGCCACCCCCGGCGGTTCTGTGACACCCCGGCTCCTCCGTCACGGTCGGTCAGACTTACACCTCCAGATGCGGCTTCAAACAGCCCGGTAGCGGGCCCCGCTAGTAGATCGTGCAAATGTCCTAATGCGGCAGCTCGTCGTACAGCGCCAGAATCTCCTCTGGCGAGGCGGTTCCCGTCTGGTTTAGCTTCTTGCACACCACGGCTGCCGCCAGGTTCGCCAGAGCGCCCGCTTCCCAGCAACTTGCTCCCGCAGCGAGCGACGCTGCCAGGGTCGCCAGGAACGTATCCCCAGCCCCGACTACGTCAATTGGCGGTGACAGAGACACGCCTGGAGCGTATCGGACCTCTGTTCCATCGCAGATCAGCACACCCTCCCCGCCTAACGTGATGTACACGGGTCGTCCGGTTATCTGATGCAGATCGGGCGCTGCGGCTGCCAGTTCGTCGCGCGACACCTCTTCCGGCGTCTTATCGCGGAAGAGAGCCTGCGCGGCTTCGATGTTGTTGGGTTTCAGTACCATGTGGTAGAACGCGTCGACGCGATACCGGGAATCCGCGACAAAGATCACCTCCGGGTGGGCCTCGGCCAACGCGGCCAACGCAGCGATTCCGCGCTTCGTCAGTACACCGGGGGACACCTGGTCGGTGACTGTGACCACATCCACCTGGGGAAGGACGCTCTGCACCTGAGCCAGGAATACTTCCTCAAGATCGTAGGGCAGCGCATGGTCGCTGAGGAAATCCAGGCGCGCGTCCTCGCGCTGCAATCCATAGGCCAAGAGAATGGGCTTGGCGAACATCGTCGTCGCCCAATCCGCGCTGCTCAACACGTGCTCCACATTTACGCCGATATCCGTCAGCAGCGAGTGCATGATCTCCCACCGCCAGTCCTGTCCTACCACAGTTACCGCATGAACGCCCTCCACTCCCAGAGTCACAAGATTCCAGCACACATTAGAGGCCCCCCCAGGTGTATAACTCTCACGCACTACAGGACGCGTGGGGATGGCGGTCTCCCGCGAAAGCTCGGACTGCATCATATCGGCATACCAGTATGCGTCCACGGCCAAGTCGCCCACAACGGCTACTCGCACACATGAGAGAGAATCTAATATCTCCGACAGTCGTGCCCGTGATGGCAATGGTTGTATCATTCAGTGTTTTCTCCAAAGAAGTCTCTCTCCAACATCTCACACAGGCAATGATAGATCGTCACATGCTCCTCCTGAACCCGGTCGGTCTCTTCTGCAGGCGCGCGGATCACCACATCCGCCCGTTCTCCCAGCGGGCTCCCTCGCTCACCCGTGAGGGCTATCACCGCAAGCCCCAGCGCGCGCGCAGCGCTGGCCGCATAGCACACATTTTGCGCCTTGCCACTCGTGCTGATCCCCAACAGCACATCACCGGGCCGCGCCAGCGCGTGCAGATGCTGTGCCACCCCCATCCCCCGCGCCGCGAAGTCGTTGTCCACAGCACTGACCAGTGAAGGGTTTGCCCCTAGTACGACGGCCCGCAGTCCCTCTTCCAGATGTTCAGCCAACGCTCCGCCGTCGAGCTGGCTGACCAGACGTGCTCTGTGGCCCGGCGACAGGGGCCTGGAACACGCATACGACTTGAGCAGTTCCCCCGAGATGTGAAGGGCATCGCTCATGCTTCCCCCATTGCCACACAGGTACAGCGTACCTCCGCGCTCCAGGCTGGACGCGATGATCAGGTACGCCTGGCCCAGGGCGACGCAGGCCTCCCCCAGGTTCGGTCGACGAGCCACTAACCTGCACAGAGACGCCGCCGCGCCAAGAGAGCGCTCTTTCACCCGCAGCAGAACGGCCGCCAGGTCGTCATAACAGGCAGGTTCGACGGGTTTACGGGCCACCGCTCCATCCAGCATCTCGCACAGGGCATGATGCAGATTCGGAATGGTCTGACGATGATCTCCCTGGATATGATAGCCCCGCCCACCGAGAGAGACAGGACGATTCACGATATTCTTCCGCGGGCGATAGTAGTAGTCCGGGTTGTCTTTCGTCACCGGCGCATGGTAATGCCCCAGGGGTATCAGGTCGAAGTTGGCGGTGGTGAAATCCCGGACGGCGTACCCCAGGTTGCGCGTGATGGAAAGAGCTTTGAGGAACACCTCTGCCCCCGTGACCGCCGAGCCGAAGTTGAGGAAAACACCTCGCTCCAGATCCGCCACCGACGCACAGAAGATCTGAAAATCCAACCCGCTGGCTTGTCCAAGGATGCCGAAATCACAGTCCGGGTGTTGATGGATGATGTCGGCGCCGATCGTAGCGTGGATCGTCATGGGCACACCGAGCCGGTAGGCGTTGTACAGCACACTGTACTCGCGATACGGGAACTCCTCCTCGGCGATCAGCCGCCCGACGGCCTCTCCGTACCCTATGCCATCCCTAGCGCCCCGGCGAAGTGCACGGTGGATCGTCGCCCCCGTCTCCTCGGCCATGCCGAAGGTGCCATCCTCGATACTTGTCGCCACATCCTCACTCGTCTCACCGATCAAGGCGATCTCCAGATCGTGAATCGAGACCGCACCGTTGCCTGCAACGTGGGTGATGATGCCCTGCCGCATCAAGTCGACCACAAGGGGACCCAACCCACACTTGATCACGTGAGCGCCCATCATCCAAATCACCGGCCGGCCTGCGAGCCGAGCTGCCTTGATGTTATCCATCACTTCGCCCATCTCTTGGCTTTCGAAAGGAGGTGGGGGAGCTTCCGGATCCACCAGGTCATCGAGGGTCACCAGGTTGCAACGTCGGCGTATCGGATATGTCTTTACTTCTCTAAGATCGATTGTTCGATGTGGCACTGAACTTGCCTCGATTCAGCCTGACCGCTCTGTGATAGCGTCCCGCAGCAGACTGCGGGGTTTTCCAGAACTAATGGTAACGCGGCCTCAAGCAGTCTATCTCACGATCCGGCGGACAAGCGCCTCGATTTCGTCACTGCGTGCCAACGTGCCGAATTCCAGCTCCGTGCGCACGACTTCGCCGGGCTCCAAGATGCGCAGCGTGCCGCGCTCTGCCTCGCGTGCCCGCCCCTCAGGATAGCAGTTCGCCGGCTCCACGCCGGCCGCGTAGTCAATGACCCCCATCTGCTTCCACTGGATCAACTCTGGCAGTTCGGCCTGTCGCCACCGTATATAGGCAGCCAGTCCCTCGCCTCCATTGAGCCAACGATTGACGATCGCCGCGGTCGCGTATCCGTCTTCATCACCTCGCACCTGATGGTAGAACACCTGCTCGGCATATCCGGGCTGAGGACGTTCGAACCGGTTGTAGGTATCGATCCCTCCCTCAGCCTCGGGATCACGCGGCTTGACGGAGCCATCCACGATCAACTCGCTTCCCTCGGCCACAAGGGGGAAGCCGAAGTTGCAGTGGTACAGCAGCATCAATGGCGCGGGCTCGCATCCCAGGTTCTCGAAGGCGTCCTCTACGCGCAGACGATTCTCCCCCAGCCAGGCCGTGATCTTCCTTGTCATGCGCAGGTTGAACCCAAAGACCCACGCTTCCCGTACCTGACCACTGATCCAGAACTCATACCCATCGCCATCCCAGGTATCCCCCACACTCACGGACTGTGCCGGGGTGTTCGACACGCGACCGTGAAGGCCGTGCTTGCCGAAAGCATCCTCACTGGGGTGACCGGCTGCGCTGAGACCGCACAGGGACAGAAGCCCGCCGTGGAAGTTACGCTGGGATTCATACCC